>VFQS010000883.1_pt1 | contig 29825 bp, 36 predicted proteins | sample 3512361 | NCBI WGS metagenome assembly VFQS01 (sample SAMN10412375, study PRJNA504923) | tailings metagenome | isolation source: Relicate 1 Philex TSF3 active mining | place: Philippines
TTTATTGCCCCGATAGCCCAATGGCAGAGGCAGACGACTTAAAATCGTCACAGTGTGGGTTCGAGTCCCACTCGGGGCACCGTTTCAGCAAAGGCTCAGCAAATTCCAATAGTCTGATTGCAGTCTTCTAAGGAGCGAAATGGAAATCTTCCTAATTCTGCTGGGCGTAGCCGCGGTAATTGGAATCTATCTCTGGATCACCTATAACGCTCTCGTTGCACTCAAAGTTCGAGTCGATGAGGCCTGGAGTGATATCACCGTTCAGCTAAAGCGCAGAGCTGATCTAATTCCAAATCTGATTGAAACGGTGCGGGGATACGCCACTCATGAGCGAGAAGTTTTTGAGAATGTGACTAAGGCTCGAGCAGCAACAGTCAGTCCAAGTGCACTCGAGCACCCAGCTGAAGCTGCCGCTGCAGAAAATATGCTCCAGGGTGCGCTGAAGAGTCTCTTTGCGGTTTCTGAGGCTTACCCACAGCTTGTTGCATCAACAAACTTCCTGGAGTTGCAAAGAGAACTGACCGACACAGAAGACAAGATCATGGCATCAAGACGCTTCTATAACGGCGGTGTCGCTGAACTCAACACCAAGATTCAGCAGTTCCCTAACAATGTCTTTGCCAAGAACCTTGGGTTTGAAAATCGAGAGTTCTTTGAGGTGGAGAATCCCGCTGCAATCCAAGAGCCTCCGCAGGTGAAGTTCTAAAACATGTATCGGGCAATTGCGGCTAATAAGCGCAACACAGTAATAATTGTTGGCCTTTTTGTTGGATTACTAGCAGCTTTAGCGCTCTGGTGGGGGCAGGCTTCTGGGAATGGCTCTAGTGCCATTTTGATTATTTTGTTTGTTCTCGCTTACACAATCTTTCAGTACTACGCATCATCCTCGATTGCCATAGCCATGAGCGGCGCTCACCAAATTCAAAAACAAGATAATCCTCGACTTTGGAATATTGTCGAGAACTTGGCAATCACCGAGGGACTACCGATGCCCAAGGTCTACATCATCAACGACCCAGCACCGAATGCTTTTGCGACGGGACGTGATCCAAAGAATTCAGTTGTCGCAGCCACCACAGGCCTTCTTGACATCATGGATGACAATGAACTGCAGGGTGTAATGGCTCACGAGCTTGGTCACGTCAAGAACTATGACATTCGCGTGTCAACAATAGTTTTTGGACTGGTCTCAGCAATTGGAATCTTGGCTGACTTTGCGATCCGAATGGCTTGGTTTGGAGCTGGTGCTCGAAGTCGTGATCACGGGCAGGCAGCAATTTTCTTGGTCGCCATTGGAATTTTGGGCTGGATAATTGCCTGGTTGATTGGCCCACTGGTTTCGGCAGCCGTCTCTAGACAGCGTGAATATCTGGCAGATGCTACTGGTGCGGAGATGACTAGATATCCGCAAGGCCTCCAGAGTGCGCTCAAGAAGCTCGGTGAGTACGGTCGTCCAATGCGCCGGGCAAACACGGCTATGGCTCACATGTACATCAACGATCCGCTGAAACCTGGAATGGTCGAGAGACTCTTCTCCACCCATCCTCCAATTCCCGCAAGAATTCAACGACTTTCCGAAATCTCACGAGGTTTCTAGTCGCTAGACTTTCTCTCATTCTTTGATTGAAGGTTCTGATGGCTCAGCAGAAATTTCCCTCGCTTGATGAGTTTGAGCAAGCCGCTCAGCGAGTCAAGGGCATCGTCTCAAAGACCCCGCTAATCGAGAGTCATTGGCTGAGTGAATTCACTGGAAACCAAGTTTTCTTCAAATGCGAAAATCTCCAGAGAACTGGCGCCTACAAGATACGTGGCGCATACAACCTAATTTCCCAACTCAGTCCTGAGGAGAAAAAGAGGGGAGTGGTCGCAGCATCAGCGGGCAACCACGCCCAGGGAGTTGCTCTCGCTGCCCAAAAGCTAGGAATTAAGGCAACAATTTTTATGCCGGTTGGCGCATCTTTACCTAAATACCAAGCAACCCTTGGTTATGGGGCAGAGGTAGTCATGGCAGGAGCAATATTTGATGAGACAAATGCCGCCGCCAAAGATTTCACCCAAAAAACTGGAGCCGTCTATGTTCCTCCTTTTGATCATCTCGACATTGTCAAAGGTCAAGGAACAGTTGCCCTTGAGATCTTTGAAGACCTTCCCGATGTCGACAATATTGTCGTTTGCCTTGGCGGCGGAGGTCTCACAGCTGGCGTTGCATTAGCGGCCAAGCTTAAGGCTCAACAGCTGGGTAGAAAAGTGAAGGTGTTTGCAGTTCAAGCCGAGCTAGCAGCGGCTTATCCATCATCCCTAAAAGCAGGCAAGCCAGTTGAAGTTAAGACTCAGCCAACTATTGCGGATGGAATTGCAGTTGCTAAACCTGGCAAAATTCCTTTCGACATCATCGCTGAGCACGTTGACAAAGTAGTGACGGTCTCAGAGGACGAAATTGCCAAGGGCATGCTCGGGGTCCTGGAGCGCAGCAAGCTGGTAGTTGAGGCTGGGGGTGCAGTCGGCGTGGCTGCGATTTTGGCCAAGAAACTGAAACTCAAAGGTAAGACGGCAGTAGTCCTGTCAGGCGGCAACATCGACCCACTTCTCATGCAAAGAGTTATCCGACATGGCTTGGCCGCATCCGATCGCTACACAAACATCGCAGTGATGCTTCCTGATCGCCCAGGTCAGCTAGTGAGAACAGCACAGGCGGTCGCAGAGGCTCACGCCAACGTCGTTGAGGTCCTCCACACCCGTCACGGAAGCGGTCTGCAGATTAGCGAAGTTGAACTGGACCTCAGCGTTGAAACCAGAGGTAAAGAGCATCGCGATGAAGTACTGGAATCTTTAAAGAAGGCTGGACTAAACCCAAGGCTCCTGCGCGACTAGAAACTAAAGGTCTTTAGAGCCTTTATCTCTACTGCGATTTCTTTTCCATTGGGTGCAGTGTAAGAAACTTTGTCTCCAATTTTTTTGCCCAGAATCGCTTGTCCTATTGGAGAATCGGGACTGTATACCGAGAAATCTCCCTCATCAATTTCCTGCTCGTACTTGGTCCCTTCAAATATCTCGTGGCTACCCAAAAAGAACTCATTGTCTTTTCCATTTAGCGAGCAGGTGATTAGAAGTCCTTGTTTTACCGTGCCATCGGAAGCGTCAGCCTCTCCGATTGTGGCATTGGCGAGCATTTCTTCGAGACGATTGATTCGAGCCTCGATTTTCCCTTGCTCCTCTTTAGCGGCGTGGTAACCGCCGTTTTCTTTCAGGTCGCCCTCTTCCCGAGCTTCTTGAATCCTCCGAGCAATATCCTGTCTTTCTACCAGAATGAGCTGCTCGAGCTCGCTCTTCAGGCGATCGTAAGCTTCCTGCGTCAGGAGAATGCTGTCGGTCATGATCTCTTTCGGGAATTGAAAAAGCTCGCCTAGCGAGCCGTCCCCAACTCTACCGCAGCGAGCAGTTATCAACCACTCCTGTTACAGCCTCCTCAAAGGTATTGACCGAGACCGTGTGGTTGGTAATTAGGGTTTCGTAAGGCCCGTAGCTTTGCTCGAGGTAACCAACCACAAAGAAGGCATTATTCAGGGCTTCAAACTGGCAGATTGCCACTGACCCAGGAGGCATTTGCAGCTCAAAATCAATCTCGGTTTGCCACGGGCTCAGCACTCTAAAACCCGCAGTGGTTGCTTGCAGCGGGGTCCAGTTGGCAAGACCCAGCAGAACCACCACAGCGGTCATAACAGCAATGCCAGCAATGGCGAATAGGCGAAAACGACGCGGGTTACTTCTTTTGACTCCATAGCGCTCTGCCAGGAGGTCTGCTTTTTCTTCCCGCATGCCTCAAGGGTAGGTCATAGGTGCGATACTTGTTCGGTGGACATAGTGCTAGCAGTGAATATTTTTCTAACGATGCCGACTCCGGTTGCCGACGACCAATACAACTCTCCCGGAACAATCGGTTTCATCATCACCTTTGCTGTTGCAGTTGGCGCAGTTTTTCTCTTCTTTGACATGAACCGAAGAATCAGAAAGACCAAATACCGCGAGGAAATCCGCGAGAGATTAGCAGCCGAGGAGCTCTCAGGTTATTCACCAGAGAAGCCCGAGAGACCAGAACCTCCTACTAAGCCGCAGAGATAGACCCAGCCACAGGGTTGATGCTTATAAGCAGCGCAGCAGTCCAGTGACAGAAGAACGCTGCAACAGTAAGAGCGTGAAAATACTCGTGGAAACCAAAGTGTTTAGCATTCTTCTTCGGCCACTTAGCTCCATAGAAGATTGCACCCAGCGTGTAGCAAAGACCACCAATCGCTATAAGTAGCATCATCACCCAGTTTGCCTGCCATAAATCAACCACATAGAAAATCGCCAGCCAGCCCATTCCTAGATAGATAGGCACATAAAGCCATCTCGGGGCGTTGATCCAAAAGACCCGGAAGAAAACACCTATCAGGGCAACAATCCAAACGGTGATCAACAGCATGCTTCCTTTGTCAGCGCTGAGAGCTGAAAAAGCCATCGGCGTGTAGGTCCCAGCAATCAACAGAAAAATGTTTGCGTGATCGATTCTCTTCAGAATGCGTTTGACCAGGGGTCGCCAGTTGATGCGGTGATAAAGAGCTGAATTTCCAAATAGCAGCACCGAGCTGGCGAAGTAAATGGCGACTGACGTTTTGGCCATCCAGCCCTCAGCCACAATCAGCAGGATGATTCCACCCAAAACCACAAACGGTAAAACGCCAGTGTGAATCCAACCCCGCCAGGTTGGCTTCACTTCATCAGGGGCTGGAGCTAGTTCTGATAGGGGTAGGAAAGAATCTTTAGCCACTTTCGAAGTGTAGGCCAGGAACCTTGAGAAATAGCCAAAATTACAGGGAAGTAAACACTCAATTTCTCGGCGTGTTTATTCAGACCAACATTAAACCTCAGGCGTAGATTGAGCAAAAGCTAAAGATGGCAGGAGCGAAGGTGGCAGGCTCTACCCCCAGATCAAAACCGAATAGTAAGAAAACAACGGTTCAGGAGGTGAGTGGGGCTGCGGCCAAGAAGCGACAGGAAACCTCTGTCAGAACTTTTGTCATCGATACATCAGTCTTACTTTCCGACCCAAAAGCCCTTTTTCGATTTGCCGAACATGAGGTAGTGATACCAATTGTTGTCATCAATGAGCTTGAGAAAAAACGCAATGATCTAGAAATTGGCTACTTCGCCCGCAAAGCCCTTCGCTATCTCGATGATCTAAGACAGCAGCACGAGCGCCTTGACTTTCCAGTTGAAGTTGGGGAGGGTGGCACCCTGCGGGTTGAGTTGAATCACATCGACCCAACTATCTTGCCTGCTGGTTTTCAGCTCGGAGACAACGATTCCAGAATTCTTGCCGTTGCGGCCAACCTCAACAATGAAGGTTTCGATGTCACGGTTGTCTCCAAAGACCTCCCAATGCGAGTCAAGGCATCGGCGATTGGTTTACGTGCCGAAGAATACCTGCATGAGCTAGCCACTGATGAGTGGAATGGAATTGATGACCTCCACCTATCAGCAAGTGAGATGTCAAATCTTTATGACTCCGAAGAGTTGTCACACCCAGATGTGAAGGGTCTGCCAGTGAACACTGGTTTGATTATCCATTCAGAACGTGGCAGTGCGCTTGGGCGGGTTACTTCCTCTGGAACGGTGAAACTAGTCAGAGGCGATCGCGAAGTCTTTGGCGTCCACGGCAGAAGCGCAGAACAACGACTTGCGATAGATATGCTGTTGGATCCCGAGATTGGCATTGTTTCGCTTGGTGGTAGAGCTGGCACAGGAAAGAGTGCTCTTGCTCTCTGCGCTGGACTAGAGGCAGTACTGGAGAGGCGTCAACACAAGCGCATCATGGTTTTCCGTCCGCTCTATGCAGTCGGTGGACAGGAGCTTGGCTATCTTCCTGGAACCGAAGGGGAGAAGATGAATCCTTGGGCGCAGGCTGTTTTCGACACTCTCGGAGCCCTGGTCTCGAAAGAAGTCATAGACGAGGTCGTCAATCGCGGAATTCTTGAAATCCTGCCCCTCACTCACATCCGCGGTAGATCACTGCACGACTCATTTGTGATTGTTGATGAGGCGCAGTCGCTCGAGAGAAATGTTTTGTTGACAATGCTTTCTCGAATTGGTCAGAAGTCTCGTGTGATTCTCACACACGATGTGGCTCAGCGAGACAACCTTCGGGTTGGAAGGCATGATGGCATTGCCTCGGTTGTTGAGACACTGAAGGGCCAGTCACTATTTGGCCACATAACCCTTACCAGAAGCGAGAGAAGCGATATCGCCGCTCTGGTCACGGATCTGCTTGACTAGCTGGGGATAACCTCCAGAGCAATCCCGAGAAAGAATTTATCTTGGGCGGATGCCCCTGATTCTGATTCCAATTGCATATCTCGCTCTACTTGCTATTCCCCTCGCTGTTATCGACATTCGGGAACACAGGCTCCCCAACTCGATGACTATTTCAACAATTGCGCTGACCGCAGTTTCCCTAACCGCAACAGCAATTCTTGAAGGTGGTTGGCTGAGCCCCCTCTGGGGGGTTCTCGCCGGATTATTAACTTTCCTAGTTGGATATCAGCTTGCAAAGAAAGACGCTATCGGCATGGGAGACGTGAAGCTGTTGACTTCGATGAACGCGATCGCCGGCTATTTCAATCCACTGCTTCCACTTCTTTCGCTGACTGCGGGTCTGGTTTTGGCAACCTTGGTGAGCATCATCACGATGATTTTCACCAAGCTCGATATGAAAAGACCAATTCCACTGGGACCCTATCTACTGATTGGTTTCTTTGCTGCTGTCAGTCCTGCTGCTGTTGAAACTACTGCGGGGGCCTGGTCATAGGCAGGACCGCTAGCGCTTTGTCAAGCTGCTCCATGGTCAACTTCTCACCATCGACATAGCCAAGAGCAATGGTGGCCTCTTTGACGGTTATTCCTTTTTCTACTGAATATTTGGCAATCTTGGCAGCATCCTCATAGCCGATAAAGCGATTTAGCGGAGTGACGATTGAAGGAGATGACTCTGCCATAGCCTTAGCGCGCTCTTGATTAATCTCTAAGCCGCTGACTGTCTTGTCGGCAAGGACCCGCATTGAGTTTGCCAACAGACGGATTGATTCGAGCAGGGCATTTCCCATAACCGGTATTGCCACGTTCAGCTCAAAGTTCCCTGATGCGCCAGCCCAGGTCACTGTTGCGTCATTACCAATCACGCGCGCACAAACCATCAATACTGCCTCTGGAACTACTGGATTTACCTTGCCGGGCATGATGGAACTTCCGGGCTGCAAGTCAGGGATGTGAAGCTCGGCTAGTCCAGTGTTTGGCCCTGAGCCCATCCAGCGAAGATCGTTGTTGATCTTGGTTAGGCTCACCGCAATCACTTTAAGCGCGCCAGATGCCTCAACGAGTGCATCTCTAGCACCCTGTGCTTCGAAATGATCTCTCGCCTCAGTGATTGGTAGCGAAGTTTCCTTCGCGAGGCGCTTGATTACCTCCTGCGGGAAACCCTTGGGTGTGTTGATGCCAGTTCCAGTCGCTGTCCCACCCTGCGGCACTTCAGCAACTCTCTCCAGGGTTGCCCTAACTCTTTCAATGCCATAGCGAATCTGGGCTGCATAGCCTGCAAACTCTTGGCCGAATGTCACTGGCGTTGCGTCCATCAAATGAGTTCGACCCGGCTTCACATCATCTTTCCAAGCCTTGGCTTTGTTTTCCAGCGCCTTGGCCAGATACTCAAGGGATGGGATTAGGTCGTTGACCAATGCGCTGGTGACAGCAACATGAACACTGGTCGGGAAAACATCATTGGACGACTGGCTCGCATTCACGTGATCGTTTGGGTGAACCTCACGACCTAGTTTTTTAGTTGCCAGGGTTGCGAGAACTTCGTTCATGTTCATGTTGGAAGAGGTGCCCGAACCCGTTTGAAAAACATCAACTGGGAAGTGCTCCAGGTGTCCTCCGGCGATAATTTCATCTGCTGCAGCTGCGATTGCCTCGGCAATCTCTTTTTCTAAGATTCCCAATTTTTCATTGGCCTGGGCAGCTGCCTTCTTTATTCTTGCTAGAGCAATTAGCTGCTCAGACTCCAGTGGGGTTCCGCTGATTGGAAAGTTCTCGACAGCTCGCTGGGTCTGGGCTCGGTAGAGAGCGTCCACCGGGACTTTAACTTCACCCATGGTGTCGCGTTCGATGCGATATTCCATCTATTTTTCCTTTCCAACTGGTCCAAGTGCTGAGACCAACGAAACCTTGCCTTCTGCTAGGCGATATTCGGCTCCGACAACAGCAAGTCTGCCAGATTCAATGTAGGAAGCGATTAGGGAAGAGCGCTCCACCAGTTCGTCAATGGTGTCTTGAATGTGTCGGCGCGTTATTTGCTCCAGTTCAGCCTCGCCAGCGGCCAGGCTTCGTTCAATTGTCGGTCGGATTCGATTGACCAGGTTGCCGATGAAGTTACCCCGGTGCTCCAACTTTCCCGCCTGCGCATCGACAGATGCCTTAATGGCCCCGCACTCGTCGTGGCCAAGCACCAAAATAAGCGGAACCTTTAGAACCTCCACCGCGAATTCCAAAGACCCCAGAATCGTTTCAGCTATTACCTGGCCGGCATTACGAACAACAAACAGATCGCCCAGTCCAACATCAAAAATCATCTCGGCGCTCAATCTGGAATCGGAGCAACCAAACAGCGCAGCAAAAGGCTCCTGCTGACCCGCCAGCTCTAATCTCAGCTCAGCATCCTGACGAGGGTGGGCTGGAGTTCCAGCGACAAAGTTCTCATTGCCGCTTTGCAGTAGCTCCCAGGCTGATTGAGCAGAGTTAGGTCTGGCCAATTAGTTTCCTAAGTCAAGGGCGATGGCTTCAGCCATCATATTGAAATCTGATTCAGGAGCAGTTCCGTATATAACAACGGTGGAGCTACCGAATCTGTGCAGCATGGCATACTCTTTGGTTCCAGGAGGATCAGAGGGTTTTCGGGTTGGGTAGATTTCCCAGACCAAACCACCAACTTCTACTTCGCCAACCAGGGCATTGCCCGCCAGGGTATCTGCCTCCCAGGAGGCATTGCTTTCAAAGGCCTGACTAAGACCGATGAACTGATTCTCGTCTGTGACAAATCCGACGTACCAGACATCTAGCCCAAGCTGTTTTTCCAACCTGGCTGCGTTCGACCACCAATTATCTGGAACCGAGGGGGAGAGCACCTTTTCACCAAGTGAACCCTCAGCGCTCTGCGCGACCTTCTCATAATCAATTCTTTGAATGAGACTGCTGTCGTCTCTCGGGACACCAAGAACGATCAGCGCAACAATGCCCAGCGTTGCCAGCATAGAAAAAATCAGATTCCTGATGGTTTGCTTGGCTCGGCGTTCGGCGCTGTTACTCACTGGCACCCTTCTGGCTGTCTTCAAGTTTCTTTCTGGCACCACTTAGCCACTGCTCACAAATCTTGGCTAATGCCTCTCCTCTTTCCCAAAGCGCCATCGAGGCATCGAGAGTCACGTTCTGCTGCTCCAACTGGGCAACCACTTGCTGAAGCTCATCGCGAGCCTCCTCATAGCTCATTTTGGAGATATCTTTTGCCATTATTTCTTCCTAACCGATTTAGCAGTTGCTTGAATCTCTTGCGCCGATAGTTGTACAAAAAATTCCTCGCCAGTTTTTACTTCCCTGAGAATTTCCCCCGACTCATTGGTAATCACTGCGTAGCCGCGCTCCATTGTCAGTTTCGGTGAGAGTGCTCTAACCGAAGAGGTGAAATCTCTAAGCTCTGCCTCAGCTTTTGTGATTCGCCAATCAAGTATTTCCAGCAGTCGCTTCTTGCCTAGTTTCAGCTGATCTAACTGGGCATCTACAAAACCGAACGGACTTGCTAAAACTGGTCTTGATCGAATGGCTTGAATGAGTTGCTGTTGACCATCGAGGAAACTTAGTATCCGATAGCTGATTCGATCTAGAGAAATCTTGATAAGTTTTCTCTCCTCCATGACATCTGGCACCACTCGCTTGGCAGCGTCCGTTGGTGTTGAGGCCCTTAGATCGGCGACTAGGTCGAGAAGAGGTTGATCATTTTCGTGGCCGATGGCACTGACAATTGGTTTTGACAGTGCCGCCGCCGCCCGCACCAATCTTTCATCACTGAACGGTAGGAGATCTTGGAAACTTCCTCCACCTCGAGCCACGATTATTACATCAACTTCCTTCATGGCATCGAGCTGTTGCATGGCCATCACAATTTCACCCGCCGCCTTATCACCCTGGACGAGCGTGTGGATGATTTCAAACTGCACCTCGGGCCAACGATTCTTAGAGTTCTGTAGTACATCTTTTTCTGCATCCGAGTTGGCACCGGTAATCAGTCCAATCTTGGCTGGCAGAAAGGGGAGAGGCTTCTTTCTTTTAGGATCAGTTAGTCCTTCTGCGATTAGCTGCTGACGGAGCCGCTCAATCCGCTCCAGCAGTTCACCAAGACCTACTTTGTGCATCTTGAGCACACGCATGGTTAGCTTGCCATTTTTGGCCCAAAAGGCTGGTTGCAGAAGCGCCACCACGCGATCACCCTGCTTGAGACCAACCTCAATGTCAGCATCCGATGACTCAAAAGCGTGAATCTCGATGGAATTCTCTAAATCAAGGTCTCTTAGCGAGCCAAAGATATTGCTGCCCCGCAGCTGAATCTGCTGCAGCTCGCCCTCTACCCAGACCCTCCCCAGCTTTTCAATCCAGTCCTTTAGGCTTTTGGAGAGCTGAGACACCCGCCAGGGGGAATGTTCACTAGAGACTTTAGATTCAACCTCTAGGTCTGCTTTTTCCTGCAAGACTGGCTCCCTGAGCGCTAAATAGAATGAGATGGTGACTGCCATTAACCCTAACGCCACGGCCGACAATACCCGCAAAAAGGTCCTCCTAGCATCCCCCAGGGGCTACTGCGCAGGGGTGGATCGAGCCGTGATTGCGGTTGAAAAGGCACTTGATCACTACGGCGCCCCCGTCTATGTCAGAAAGCAAATCGTCCACAACAAGCATGTGGTGAGCTCTCTGGAAGCCAGAGGGGCAATCTTTGTTGACGAAGTCGACGAGGCCCCAGAGGGTTGCGTCATGGTGTTTTCCGCCCACGGAGTTTCCCCAGCTGTGATTGCGGCAGCACAGGCAAGAAACCAAAGAACTATTGATGCCACCTGCCCGCTGGTGACCAAAGTCCACAAAGAAGTTATTCGTTTTGCCAACGAGGGCTATGACATTTTGCTAGTTGGCCACGAAGGTCACGAAGAGGTAGAGGGAACAGCTGGTGAAGCCCCAGAAGCTGTCCAGCTAATTGATGGTGACAAGGATGTGATGACTGCCAAGGTGAAAGATCCATCCAAGGTCATATGGCTCTCTCAGACAACTCTCTCCGTCGATGAAACTATGGAGACAGTTGACAAACTCAAAAAGCGTTTCCCGCTGATGCAAAACCCACCCAGTGACGATATTTGCTATGCCACTCAGAATCGACAGGTCGCCATCAAGAAAGTCGGAGCAATGTCTGACTTAGTAATCGTGGTTGGCTCTGCCAACTCTTCAAACACGGTTCGCCTAGTTGAGGTGGCGCTGGATGCTGGAGCTAAGGCTGCCTATCGAGTTGATTACGCCAGTGAGATTCAAGAAGAGTGGTTTGAGAATGTCGAGACCGTTGGCGTCACCTCAGGAGCATCAGTCCCAGAAGAATTGGTTCAAGAGGTCATTGATTACCTCGACAACCGAGGCTTCGGATCAGTTGAGACAATCACAACAGCCGAAGAAGATATTCAGTTCTCGCTACCAAAAGAACTCAGAAGAGATCTGAAGGCAGCTGGTCACTAACTACCAGCTTGACTTACCAGCGGACCCCAACTCTTCAGCTGCCAGTCCAACCCGTTTGGCCATTCCGGCTTCGGCAGCCTTACCCCAGTTTCTTGGGTCATAGGTCTTCTTGTCTCCAACCTCACCATCAATGCGCAGCACTCCGTCGTAGTTTTTGAGCATGTGATCAACCACTGGTCTGGTGAAGGCGTATTGAGTGTCGGTATCGATGTTCATCTTGATGACACCGTTTTTGACTGCTGTAGAAATCTCTTCCGGGGTAGAGCCTGATCCTCCATGGAAGACCAGATCAAATGGCATCTTTTTCCCATACTTCTGACCGACCGCCTCCTGAATTTCAGCAAGCAGCTCGGGCTTGAGCTTCACGTTTCCTGGTTTGTAAACACCGTGAACGTTTCCAAAAGTTAGCGCTGTTAGATAGCGACCGTTTTCTCCAAGACCCAGAGCCTCGGCTGTCTTCATGCCATCTTCAACAGTGGTGTAAAGGTGTTCACCCATGCCACCTTCAACCCCATCCTCTTCACCTCCGACGACACCAACTTCAATCTCCAAGATGATGCCTGCACTGCTGGTCTTGGCCAGTAGCTCTTTGGCAATTTCTAGGTTTCTTCCCAGAGGCACGGCAGAGCCATCCCACATGTGGGAATTAAAAATCGGCTCACCACCGTTTTTTACCTGGGCGATTGATAAATCAATCAGCGGCCTAACAAATCCATCCAGCTGATCTTCCGCGCAGTGGTCGGTGTGGAGGGCAACCTTGATTGAATAGTTCTTAGCAACCTCTTTTGCGAAAGCCGCAAAAGCTAAGGCTCCACTTACACGATTCTTTACCGTCGGTCCGCTCAGATAGTCGGCTCCTCCTGTCGAAACCTGCAGAATCCCATCACTACCAGCTGCCTGCAATCCAGCGAGTGCGGCATTTAGAGTTTGAGATGATGACACATTGATCGCGGGATAAGCGAAACCGTTCTTCTTGGCTCTGTCGAGCATTTCAACATATTCGCTAGCAGAAACAACTGCCATCTTTACCCCTTTGCTTTGGCTGGCTCACCCAGCAGTCGATCGCGATCTGGAATTAGTTCAACTGTAGCCTCGACCAGGTCAGCAATTGACTGCAGGCCACTGGTTGGTTGCTGCACCTTGGCAGCACCCCACTGAACGGCAGCAGCGATTCCCTTAGCAACATCAAAGCCAACCCCGTAGGCATTTTCATCAGAAACCTCTTGAGTTACGGCTGATAGAAAGCCAGCGATGGTTGAGTCGCCAGCACCAACGGTATTGATTACCTTCACTGGCTTGGTGTAGGCGTGAATGGCGTGAGTCTTGGTGACTGCGACGATGCCATCAACACCGAGGGAAGCCATAACGCAATTAACTCCCCAGTTATTGAGCTCTCTGGCTGCATCAATTACATCGCCGATTGTGGTGAGGTCTTTCGAAACACACTCTGAAAGCTCGTATGAGTTTGGTTTCATAATCGTCGCCGAACCTTTTTGTGCCCAGTGACGTAGCGCAGGTCCTGAGGTGTCGAGAATCACTCTGACCCCTAGAGCCTCCATGCGATCAAACAGCGGCTGCAAATCTATGACCTTGCCTGTCTCAACAATTTCAGGATGAGCACCAGCAATTACGAGCCATCCCGCTTCGTAATCTCTAACCGTTCTTTCGGTGAGATCAATCACTGACTGCCAGTCTTTTTGCAGAAGTGGTCTGGGATTTTCATTGATTTTTGTGGTGGGGCCTTCGAATTCCACGACAGTTGTCGAAACCCGCAGTGTTCCCTCTACCCACAGTGGAATCAGAAAACTAGAGCCAGTTCTCTTCAAAACACCTGGATCAGCATTTCCGATTGGGATCACACCAGGAGCAGCCATATTCACAAGCTGCAGACCCCTGGAGACATTAATGCCTTTACCAGCGAGCTCCTCGCCAACTCGATAGGCACGATTTACTCCGCCCTCGACCAGGTCTTTTACGAAGTAGGTTCGATCAAGGGTCGGGGAAGGGGTGAGTGTGACGACCGGTGATTTGCGCTCCGCCATGGAGAAACTCCTTGGATGTGATGATTCGGCACTCTCACACCGTTGTAGGCGCCTAGCCCACTATAGCCAAGCAGAAGGCGGTTATTTGTCTTCTGAGAGCTCTTTGGCCGTGATAGTGCTAGGGGACTGCTCAATTTGCCTAGGTGATTCGATGCTTTCAACCCCCAGCTCATTTTCATCGAGGTCATTGAGTTTTCGGGCCGTTACCAGCATTCGAGATTCCAGGGAGGAGACAAAGCTGTTATAGCTCTTTACAGCGGAGGTGAGCTTGCTACCTAAATCGCTGGCCAACTCCGCGACCTTTCCCACTCGCTCGTAGAGCTCTCGGCCGAGCTTGATCATGGAGCGGACCTGATTCTCATCGGCATTTTGCCGCCAGATGTAGTTGATGGTTTTTAGAACTGAGAAAAGTGACACAGGAGATGCCAGCGCAACATTTTTCCTAAAGGCATACTCCATCAGAGCTGGATCAAGCTCGAGGGCGGATGAAAGCAGGGCTTCGCTTGGAACAAAGCAGATCACAAAATCTGGCGAGGAATCCAGTCCTTCCCAATATGCCCTTGAGGCAAGCTCATCAATGTGAGATTTCATTGCCTTGACATGCTCAGACAGTAATCTCTTTCTTCTCTCGAGCTCCTCGCCGATTGCAAGCTCTGATATTGCACTTGCCTCCTGGTATTTATCAAAGGGGACCTTCGAGTCGATTGCCAAAGTTTTCTTGCCCGGAAGGTTGATAACCATGTCAGCCCGACCAGTTTTATCGCTGGTGGAAATGGTTGCCTGCTCTGAGAAATCGGCGTGCTTTATGAGCCCTGCTAGTTCGACAAGTTTTCTGAGCTGGGCTTCGCCCCAGACGCCCCTGAGGGAATTAGAGGTCAGAGCTTGCGCAAGGGCCTGGGTTTGTTTGCGCAGATTTTCGTCGATCTCGATTGCATTTTTCAGCTGCTCTGAAATTGTGCTGAACTGCTCCAGTCTTTCTCTTTCCAGTCTTTGCACAGCTGACTGCATTTGCTCTAGCTGCTGCTTTACGGGAGCAAGTTCTAGAAGGACCTTGTTTTCTTTTTCGGAAAGCTGGCTTTGCTCTTTGGCTTTTTCGTCAGCTTTTTGAAGCTGTGCTCTCAGTTCGCTTTCGGTGGCCCTGAGGGCAGCCACAGCCGAGCTGTCACCCGCTTTTTTCTTCCCCAGCTGATAGCCAACAAGTGCGCCAACAATTACTCCGAATACCAGTGCATTCAGAGCGAACCAAATAGCTGTTTCCATGCTCGAAAGTATGGCAGTGGGGTCAGACAACTAGGGGAAGCAACCGCTGGTTCGTCTTGGTCAATAGGCCCGCCAGATCCTCCACCTCGTGCCGATTTGCCATGTGCAGGACAATTCGAGCGCAGGCATCCGCATCGGCCAGTGCGTCGTGGTGCTGGAATTCCTCATGTCCAATGGCATAGGCAACCGCATTGAGTCGGTAGCTCTCGAGGCTGTAGGTCTTTCGGGCCATCAGCAGGCTGCAGGCATAGCTCAGGGCAGGAAGGTCAAAGCTAATCTCGCCGCTGGCTTCCCTGAGGACTCCCATGTCAAAGCTGGCATTGTGGGCTATCAGGGGCAGCCCCTCGGTAAACAGCAGCAGCTCTGGCAAGGCCTCCTCGAAGCTCGGAGCATCAATAACATCCTCCTGCGTTATTCCATGGATGGCCGTGTTGCCTGGGTCAAAGTAGTCGTAGCCAATGGGTGGTCGAAAGAGCATGGAGAGGCTTTCTTGAATGACGGATTCCTTCACCCTCACCAGGCCAACCGCACAGGGGGACTTTTTTGAAGAGTTGGCCGTCTCAAAGTCAATTGCCACAAATTCCATTGCCACAGCCCAATTATGGGGGCAATAGACTTTCGCGGTGGCACTAACCATCGGAATCGTCGGATTACCTAACGTCGGCAAGTCGACCCTATTCAATGCACTAACTAAGAACTCGGTGTTGGCTGCCAATTATCCCTTTGCCACCATCGAACCAAACATCGGTGTGGTGAACCTGCCAGATGCGCGACTAGATCGTCTTGCTCAAATCTTTTCCTCAGAAAAAATAGTCCCAGCTCCAGTTTCCTTTGTTGATATCGCCGGCATAGTGAAGGGCGCATCGGAGGGAGAGGGTCTCGGCAATCAGTTTCTAGCCAACATCCGTGAGGCCGATGCCATTGCCCAGGTGGTCAGAGGTTTTACCGATTCAGATGTTGTTCATGTCGAGGGCAGAGTTGACGCAGGCAGCGACATTGAAACCATCAATACCGAATTAATTCTGGCTGATCTGCAAACCCTAGAAAAGGCAAGACCGAGAATAGAGAAAGAAGTTAAAGGCAAAAAGGTTGATCCAATTGTTTTGGAAACAATCGACAAAGCTGCCGAGCTTCTCAATAGCGGAACACCACTTTCACTTTCGAAACTAGACATCCAACCCATCAGAGAGCTAGGACTCCTGACCGCTAAGCCAACCCTCTTTGTCTTCAATGTCGATGAAGCTATTTTGGTCAGCCCTGAGAAGCGGGCAGACCTTGCCAAACTGGTCGCTCCAGCCGAAGCAGTCTTTCTAGATGCCAAGGTGGAGAGCGAGCTGATTGATCTCAGCCAAGAAGACGCGAGCGAACTGCTTGCCTCTTTAGGTCAGTCAGAGAGTGGACTAGACCAATTGGCCAGGGTGGGATTTGAAACTCTAGGTCTTCAGACCTATCTGACAGCAGGACCAAAAGAATCAAGAGCCTGGACCATCAGAAAGGGCTGGAAGGCTCCGCAGGCAGCTGGAGTCATTCACACCGACTTTGAAAAGGGCTTTATCAAGGCTGAGGTGGTTTCTTTCAAAGACTTAGACCAGGCGGGCAGCATGGCTGAGGCCAAGTCTCAGGGCAAGGTTCGCATGGAGGGTAAGGACTACATCATGCAGGATGGGGATGTGGTCGAGTTCCGCTTCAATGTCTGAAGTGGTTAGGTATACCTAACCTATGGGTTAGACTAGCCGCGTGTTTTCAACCGCAATTCGCCTCTCCATCACTCAGGACATAGTCGGATGGTTCGATCAGATCGGACCAATCTTGTTCTACACGGTGGTGTTTGGACTGGTCTTTGCTGGCACGGGGCTATTTGTTGGGGCCTTCATCCCCTTTATTACAGGTGACTCACTGGTCTTTGCCGCTGGTTTAGTGGCTGCGGCCAATGCCGAGAGCATCAACATCTATGTGATGGTGGTTGGTGTTGGGATAGCCGCCTGGCTGGGGGATCAGGTTGGTTACACCCTCGGAAGACACTTCGGCAGACCATACCTGGATAAGCGAAAAGGCAAGTGGCTGCAGAACGCGATCGCCAAATCAGAAATCTTTTATCAAAGATACGGCTGGTGGTCGATTGTGGTGGCAAGGTTCATCCCCTGGGCGAGGGTAATCATCCCGGCGCTCGCTGGCATCAGCAAGATGAACTACTACAAATTCTTTAGTGCCAATCTCGTAGGTGCAATGCTCTGGGGTTGTGGTCTGACTCTGGCCGGTTACTTCACCTATTCAATCCCATGGGTCAGAAGTACTGTCTATGCAATTGCAATTATTGTGATTGCGCTGAGCGTCTTTGCTGGAATCAAGACTTGGCGAGAGAACAGAACTAGTTCTCAACAATCAGATCAGCCAGTTGCCTAGAGTTTTCTTTTTCATAAAACTCATCCTCTTGCGCTGACCAAATACCGAAGTATTCATCAAAGCGGCCAGCATCTCTGTCGGTGAATCTTGTTCTCCGCAATTCATCACTGGCATCAATCCAAACTCTGATGTCTGCTAGTTCGGCGGAGAGTCTGCTCAATGAACCGCAGCCTTCAACAATCAGCAGCGTTCCACCCGAAAATTCTCTCCTGCCATTGCCAGGCTCTTCAGCGCCGCGCATGTTTTTTCGCCAGTTCCAAACCTGCCAGCTGGCTGCACGATTTTTACTCAGGGGAATCAAGATGTTGGTCAGCAGATAGACCGAGCCCTCGGCAAGACCGTTCCAGCCTGGATACAGATCATCCATATGAATTACCCGAGCCGCTTGCCTCTCCTGCTGAAAGTAGAGCTCGGAAAGTTCTTTAGCAAACTGACTCTTGCCTGATGCAGCTCTGCCATCAATCAGGATTATCGGTAATTTTCCCTGGTCTTGAGAATCAAATACCCTCCCAAGAACAATCTCGAGGGAAGCTTCAAAGGACTCAATCACTTGCAACTACAGGGTTTGATTAATGCGATAGGTGTCTTCGGAAGACAGGCGTGAACGAGCCGAGGTCTCTCTAGCGACAAGCTCTTCGCTAGCTCCTTCGATAGACCCCTGCTTGCCAACTGCAATAACACAAACCACCCAGTGTTCTGTCACGTTTAATAGCGTGGCGATTTCCTCGGGAAGAATGCCACCCATGAAGTGTGACTTCAGACCCATGGATTCAGCTTGGATCACCAGCTGCATCGAGGCAAGCCCAAGGTCATAGTAGGTGGCGGCCTGGTTGCGATCCTTACCATCATGTTGCTTCTTCGCGAGCATGACCGCATAGAGCGATGCACCTGGTGCCCAGCTTTGATTGAAGCCTGTTAGTCCAGTCTCAGAGAGCTTTGAGAAAAGTTGATTGTCTCGAGTTAGGAAAACAACGTGCCAGGGCTGCTGATTATTGGAACTCGGTGACCAGCGAACGGCTTCTCCCAGGGATGATATTTCCTCGGTGGTGAGAGTGTGCGAGGAGTCATAGATTCTTGGACTCCAGCGGTTACTAATTAGGTCGGTAAGCGGAAATTGGCTAACGGCAGGTTTCTTGGGAATTGTCATTAGATTTACTAACCCAGCTAAAGGCTCATCGCTTCCCGCAGGTCAGCGACAAAAGCTGAAACATCATCCTCAGTGGTATTCCAGGCACACATCAGCCTTACCCGGCCGCTTGTATCCCAGTCATAGAAGGACCAGTTATCCCTGAGTTTGGCCGCAACTTTAGGGTCCATCACGGGAAATACTGCATTTGCTTCGCAGGCCAGATCCATCACCAATCTCTCACCATCAGCAATTTCGCTTAGACCTGCCTGCAGCAGCTTGGCCATGGAGTTGGCATTTTTGGCAAGCTCGATGGCGAGCCCAGAGCCATAGAGGGCATTGAGCTGAGCGGATAGGTAGCGCATCTTTGACCCAAGCTGCATGTTGGTCTTTCTAAGGAAGGGCAGTGCTTCTGCTATTGCACCTCCTGTATCGGATGTGACATCGGTAACTACCACAGCCTCAGCGAGTAGGCCACCGATTTTGGTGCCACCCAGTGAAACTATGTCGACGCCAGCATCTGATGTGAATGAGGAAATAGATGAATCCAGAGCTGCAGCCGCATTGGCAATTCTTGCTCCATCTAGATGCATGACCATGGAGTGAGACTTGGCAAGCTTCGCCAGTGCTTTTACCTCATCTGGGCTATAGACAGTTCCGTATTCAGTGGAATTGGTAATTGTGATAGCACCCTGCTGAGCGCGATGAACAAAACCAAAGTCTCTCAGCTCTGGTTGCACCATCTCGGGAGTGAGTTTTCCGTTGCCGTGAATGTTTGGCACATTCCACAGCTTCATGCCTGCTACTTTTTCAGGGGCTCCACCCTCGTCAAGATTGAGGTGAGCGGTTTCGACACAGATCACTGCTCCCCACTTCGGGAGAGCAGCCTCCAGAGCTAAAACATTGGCAGCTGTGCCATTGAAAACTGGAAAGGCAGCTGCGTTTTTCCCAAAGACTGTTTTTACAGTCTCTTGCAGTTTCTCTGTTTCACTATCTGCGCCATAAGCAGGTTCAGTGCCTACGTTCACTCGGCTGATGGCTTCAATGACTTTTGGGTGCACTGGCGCGTAGTTATCAGAGGCCAGATTCTTCCTTGAGAGCACCCAACTAACCTAGCGACTACTATTGGTCGGTGACCCAAAAAGGCCTAATTCTCTTTCTGCTGGCTGGCTTTCTCTGGGGACTTCCATACTTCTTTATTGTCATAGCTCTGGAGAGCTTCTCCACTCCATCCATTGTTTTCCTTCGAAGCTTGCTGGGTGCTCTGTTTCTGCTTCCCTATGCGGCGATGGTTTCGGGGTTGAAACCAGCCCTCAAAGCCTGGCCCTATGTTTTGGTTTTTGCCCTGGTCGAGATGGTCGGTCCCTGGCTAATGGTGACTGAGGCCGGCAAGCACATTCCCTCTGGACTAATTGCCCTGCTAATTGGGACAGTTCCATTTTTCGCGGTGGCAATTCTGGCGGTCTTCCTAAAGGATCGCAAAGCTCTTCGCCCTAGACCGCTTTCGGGAATGATCATTGGATTTTTAGGGGTGGCGGCTCTGATTGGAGTCGATTCGATAACCGGTGCGATTGAGCCTCTCTATGTGCTGTTTGTGATTCTTGCCGCAATCGGTTATGCCATTGCGCCAATTGTTGCCAACATCAAGCTGCAGCATGTCCCATCGGCCGGTGTCATAGGAATCAGTCTGGCTATTGTTAGCGTTGTCTATGCACCATTCTCAGTTCCAAATCTGGTTGGGGAATTTGCTGTTGCTAACCTCAACAGCCTGCTGGCGATAGCCGTCCTGGGCATTGTCTGTTCGGCAGCTGCCTTCGTGGTCTTCTTCATGCTGATCAAAGAGATTGGCCCAGCTAAGTCGACCCTGATTACCTTTGTGAATACTGCCGTGGCCTTGCTATTGGGAATCATCTTCCTCAGCGAACCAATCACCATCGGTTTGATTATTGGTATACCTCTTATTACCGTCGGACTCATCCTGGCTGGCGGGGGAGAGAGCGAATCGGAGTTGAGTAAGGCCTAGGAATTTAGATGGCAGCAATTCGGTTTTCTTAGCCATGCGAATTTTCCTCTCTCTTTTAGTTGCCATTTCACTAGCTGGCTGCAACACCCAAAGCCCTGAGATGACCGAGATGCCCTCGTCGCAGATTCAGCAGGCTCCTGAAGCTGAAGAAAATAGCGAGATGGCTGAGAGCGAGGTTGAAGCCATGCCCGAGGAAACTCAAGAGGCAGATCAGGTTGAGCAAGCGCAGGACACAGAGCAAACTCAGACTCCAAGTGCTAAGCCATCGGCTAAACCATCTGCATCTGCTTCCGAAACAGAAGCTGCGGAGCGGGAAGAATCTCCTGAACCAACTCCAACTCCGACCAAGACTCAGTCTGGTTACACTCTTGCCGATGTTGCCAAGAACAACTCACAAACATCCTGCTGGGTGGCTATCGATGGCATGGTCTATGACCTGACCAACTGGATTAGATCACACCCAGGCGGAAGAGCTGCGATTCTTTCTCTCTGCGGAACCGATGGAACCAGTGGATTTCTAGGAGCACACGGGGGAGAGGCTCGACCATCCGCAACCCTCGATGGCTACCTGCTGGGACCACTAACAAATTAACTTTATTAAGTTAATTTTTTCGTTTTCTTGAATTGCTGTTTGTTCAGTAAATAAGCTTGCTTGAGTTATGGCACTGGCAGAAAAGATGTATGTTCCGAAAGGGACCCAAATACCGTGTGTGAATCTGGCAGCGGATGTTGAACTGGATGACATTGTTCCATGGGGTGTGAATCTAGAAACCGCCAGCAAGATGGTGAAGGACGGTAAGGCACCTTCTCTTTTCGTCTTTGTCGAAAACTTAAAAGCTCTCGAAAAAATCCAACCAAAGCTAAAAAAGCTTTGGGAGCAAAAGGTTAACTTCTGGGTCTTCTATCCCAAGGCTCCGCATCTGAATACTGACCTTGGTCGGGATAAGACCTGGCAGCAAATGAAGAAAGACGGCATGAAGGGCACCAGGCAGGTCGGAATAGACAAGCTTTGGAGCTGCATGTATTTCAAAAATAGCTAAATGGCGTAGTGGTCATCTGCAATACTGCGGATGAGTTTGGCATTGACACCGACAGCGACAGTCCCAGCTGGCATGTCCTTGGTCACCACCGCGTTTGCTCCAACGCGGCAGTCGTTGCCGATAGTGATGTTGCCAATCAACTTTGCCCCAGCACCCAAAATCACCCTGTCTCCAACAGTTGGGTGACGCTTCACCGGATCCAGCGTCTTTCCACCCAGGGTTACTCCGTGATACATCAGAACATCATCACCAATCACTGCGGTCTCACCAATCACGACTCCCGTGCCGTGGTCAATTACCAGTCGCCTGCCAATCTGAGCACCCGGGTGGATTTCGATGCCGGAGAAGAACCTGGCGTAATTCGAGAGCATCCTGGAGATTATGCGTCTATTCCATTTCCATAAAACATGCGCGATTCGATAAACCCAAATAGCGTGCAGGCCGGCGGATGTGAAGAAGAGCTCGAAACCTGATCTGACGGAGGGGTCTCGCTCTAATCCTGCTCTGATGTCCTCGAGAATCACTTTTGCTGATATTCCTCTTGCAGGTCCCTATATAGAGAGGAAGAGACGTAGCGCTCACCAAATGATGGAACAATCACGACAATCATCTGGCCCTCATGCTCTGGTCTGTTTGCCACTTCGCGTGCAGCCCACAGGGCAGCACCAGAGGAAATACCAGCCAGAATTCCCTCTTCGGCTGATGCGCGGCGAGCGAAGTCAAAAGCAACCTGGTTTGGAGCAGAGATAACCTCGTCATAGCTCTGCTGATTAAGAATTGGTGGAATGAAGTTTGGTCCGATTCCAGCGAGTGGATGTCCTGCAGCTTCACCACCTGTGAGCAGGGGAGATGCTGCTGGCTGAACCACATAGCTCTTGATGGAAGGCTTCAGCTCTTTGAGTCTCAGACTCGTGCCGGTAATTGTTCCGCCGGTGCCGCTTCCTGCGACGAATACATCAATCTTGCCGTCGGTGTCTCTCCAGATTTCCTCCGCTGTGGTCTCTCGGTGGATCTTGGGGCCCGCAGGATTTTCAAACTGTCTGACTAGAACTGCACCCTCGATGGTTTTTCCAAGCTCCTCAGCTTTGGCAACAGATCCCTTCATGCCTTCGCTGGCTGGGGTGAGAACCAATTCTGCGCCATAGGCACGTATCAAAATCTTTCGCTCCAGCGACATTGAATCGGGCATCACGATGATTGTTCTGTAGCCACGAGCGGCGCCAACCATAGCCAGGGAAATACCTGTGTTGCCGCTGGTGGCTTCAATGATGGTTCCACCTGGCTTCAACTCTCCCGAAAGTTCCGCCTCATTGATCATGGCGATACCCAGTCGATCCTTCACCGAGCTGGAGGGATTGTAGAACTCGAGCTTGGCGAATACCTCAGCCTTGGCCCCGTCCATAATCTTGTTGAGTCGAACCAGGGGTGTATTACCGAAGACTTCGGTGATGTTGTTATAGACGCGCAATTTCTCTCCAGCGTAAGAACCTAGGAAGTGTAACTGGGTAAGCGTGATTTTCTTCCAATCTGACCCTCTGTTACTTTTGACCAAATTCCCAGCTTTTTTGCCTAACCTCTGGGCATGAGCCGAATTGCCTCCATTTCCCTGCTTTCTCTGTCTACCCTTGCCCTCTCTGGCTGCAGTTTTGAGCAAATTGCCACCACAGCTGCCGATGCAGCGGCCTGCACTGCATTGAGCTCAACCGTTCAGGGTTTGAGCGATGCCTACCAGTCAGGCTTGGTCGATAGCGGCATTTTTACCACCATTGACTCTTTGATTGGCGAGCAGGTTGACTCGGTGCTTTCCAGTGGTTTGGCCGAGGACCTTCGCAACCTAACCGCTGCTCTGGGTGAAACCGAGACGGCGCAGGGTGCGCAGCAGAGAGTCGATGAGCTGGTCGCATCAGTAACCGAACGTTGCGGCTCCGTCGGTATTGATATCAGCCAGTAAGTTCGTCTTCGACGAATTTTTCTTTTGCCAACTGCAATCCAGCCAGTGAACTAGCCAGCGCTATTGCGAAGAGCAAAATCAGGGCTGCTTCCCAACCGCCAGTGATCTCACGCAAAATACCAACCAGTAACACCATGGTTGTTGCCAGTGAATAACTCAGGCCTTGCCCAAATGCACTAACAGCCAAAACAGTTTCCTGATTTCTACTGCGCAGGTTAAATAACGTAAGTGCCAGTGGGAACATGGATGGCCCCAATCCCAGCAGCATCACCCAGAACCAAATTAAGTTTTCAGCAAAGAGCAGACCAAGAGACCCGATTGATCCAACGGCTGCAGAGAAGTAAACAATTAGCGCCTGCGACTTAATGTTTCTGGCAGCTATTACTGGGACCACAAGCGAGGGCAATAATCCCATGATTGCAAACAGAGCCAGCAGACTGCCAGCGGCCAGCTGGGATTGGCCCAGGTGTTCAATAAGAAGGAGCGGCAACCACGCAAAAGAGACATAGCCAAAGACACTGGTCATTCCCTGCACACCCGCTATCGCTATCGCGGTTTTTGATTTCCAAAGATTTAGCTTGACTCTTGGTCCATCTTCAATCGAATTCTTGTTTCTGATAAGTGGCAAGAGAGGAACAAGTGTTAGCGCGGCAAGAATGGTCCACTGTCCGAGAGAAAACCGCCAGCCAAATTCCTGAGCTAATGGCACAGCTACCAGCGATCCGAGGGTCGCTGAGATGGCGGTCAGGGTGATGTAGGCGGAGGTGAGAAGTCCAACTCGATTGGGGAAATATCTTCTGACCATTACCGGCAGCAGCACATTGCCTACCCCCATGCCCAGCAGACTGAGCATCGAGCCCAGAAATAGTGAGAATGTGTCCCAGGCAAAAGCCCTGAGCAGATGACCCAGGATGATGGCGACAACCGCAAAGCTCAGGGTGAGCTCGACGCCAAATCGCTTTGCTGGTCGATAAGACAGAGATGTAGCCAATGCGAAGGCCAAAGGAGCAGCTAGGCCCAAAAATCCAATAGCGACAATTGGAAGAGAAATCTCCTGCTGAATGAATCCCACAACAGGAGAGATCGAAGAGACTGCCGTCCGCAGGTTGATTGCCAACAGGGCAATCGCAAATAAAGCGAATGGCCTGCTAGCGATTAAGTTCTGCACGCACCACCTCGTGGAGAATTCCGTTGGTGGCGAGAACATCGCTGGTGGAATCGGTCAAATCGCCATCCAGGGCTGTGAAGCGACCACCTGCCTCTTCAACGATTGGAACCAGTGCTGCGATGTCATAGATCTTCAGACCAGGTTCGCTAGCAACATCAATAATCCCCTCTGCCACAAACATGTAGCTGAGGAAATCTCCGTAGCCTCTGGTTCGCCAAACCTTTCTCGCCAAAGCATCTATGTTCTGCTCTTTGCCAATTGCCTGCCACTGCTGAATTGAGTTATAGGAAATGTAGCTATCGGCAAGTGTGTTGACCTTCGAGACTGCAAGCTTTCTAACCGAGCCATCTATGTCTTTTGTGAAGGACCCTTCCCCTTTAGTCGCCCACCACCTTCTGCCCATAGCAGGCGCTGTCACCACCGACGTCACTAACTTCCCATTGACCCTGAGTCCAATCAGGGTTCCCCATATTGGAATGCCCCTTAGAAAATTTGCGGTGCCGTCAATCGGATCGATTATCCAGGCTCTCGAGCTACTACCAGTGTTTTCATATTCCTCGCCAATCACGCTGTCGGCTGGCGCATACTGCTCGATTAGTTGGCGGATTTTCTTCTCGACGGCCCTGTCCGCATCGGTGACGGGCGTGCGATCGGGTTTGGTCTCTACCGCTAGATCCATGGCTCTGAAACGAGCTAGTGATATCTCATCGGCCGCATCTGCTAGTAGCAGTGCGAGATCTAGGTCTTTCATCACTGCCAATCTACCGAGGAAATTGCATCTACAAGTCTGCGGAAAGAATCTAGTCTGCCCGGCTGTATTTCACCTCTGACGATTGCCTGATCTAATTCACAATCTGGAGCAGCAGCTAGGTGCGAGCAGTCCCTGGGGCAGCTTTGGGCAACCTTGGCTAAATCATCAAATCCCATCAGCACCTCATCGGCTGTCGCACCCGCTATTCCAAATGTTCTGACTCCAGGGGTGTCAATAATCCAACCATCCTCAACTGCAATAGCAATTGCTGAAGATGAGGTGTGCTTACCTTTTCCAGTTGCTGCATTCACATCCCCAGTTCTTCGGGCAGATTCTGGAGCTAATTGATTTATTAGCGTTGACTTACCAACACCGGAGTGACCGACAAAAACGCTTTTTTTGCCCCTGATCATTTCCCTAAGTTCTGAAAGATTGGGATTTGGTTTTGATGTCTTGATAATTTCAAGATTCACACCCTGGTACAGATTGATAAATTCTGTCGGGTCGGCCAGGTCACACTTTGTGATCACCAGGTATGGCTTGAGTTTTTGGCGATAGCTGGCAACCAGAAAGCGATCTACTAGTCGTGGTTTTGGTTCGGGGTTACTGGCCGCCATCACGATTACCAGTGCGTCTGCATTGGCAACAATGGTTTGCTCCAGTCCATCATCGTTCACTCTGGTCAGCTCGGATGATCTTGGAGCAATTTTTACAATTCTGGCCAGCGAACCAGTTTCACCCGTCACATCCCCATCTAGAGCAACGCGATCACAGGTAACACAGCCATCGGCCCTGAGCTCCTTGGCCAATGTCGCTGTCACCTCGACCCCAGCATCGGGTAGGACTCGGTATCTTGCAAGGGGAACTTCCAGAACCATGCCCCAGGGAGCACTCTCATGTGTTGGTCTTTTCTTGGTTCTGGGCCGAGAACCTTTGGGATTAGGACGAATGCGAACATCGTCCTCATCAAGATCACGCCAGTTCACTTGAGCATTTCCAACCAGAGTTCTTTAAACTGCGGCATCGTTTTGCTGGTCACAGATATATCTTCAATCTCCACCCCTGATACCCGCAGGCCGATAATCGCCCCAGCTGTTGCCATTCGGTGATCGTGGTAGGTGTGCCAAAGACCTCCGTGAAGTGTTCTAGGCCTTATGACAATTCCATCCTCAAGTTCCTGGGCGTCGCCGCCGAGTCCATTGATTTCAGTTACAAGTGCTTTCAACCGATCAGTTTCATGACCTCTCAGGTGAGCAATGCCGGTGATGACAGACTCAGTTTCTGCCAGGGCGGCTATGGCAGCAATGGTTGGGACCAGCTCTCCCGCCTCTGAGAGGTTTTCTCTGATACCAAGAATTTTTCCGCTGCCACTGAGTGTTAGCTTTTCTCCACCTAGCTGAACTTCAGCACCCATTTGCTGAAGGAGCTTGCGGTAATAATCTCCAACCTGGGTCGTCTGCGTGGGCCAGGGAATTGAGACTGTTGACCCAGTCACCAGTGCTGCCGCCAAGAAGGGACCAGCATTCGAGAGGTCTGGTTCTATCTCAACCTCTCTTCCTTGAATGGAGGAGGGGTGAATTTCCCAGGTTGTCTGGGCAGGTCTTTCAACTTTCACACCGCGCTGCCTGAGGCACTCGATAGTCATATCTATATGTGGCATGGAGGGAACACTGTGACCTGTGTGGGTAAGACTGAGCCCTTTTTCATACCTTGCTCCCGCTAATAGCAGTCCTGAGACAAACTGCGATGAAGCAGAAGCATCGATAGAAAGCTCGCCGCCTAGAACTGAGCCGGTCGCATTAATAGCGAAGGGTAGGAAGTCAGAAGCCGCATCGACACTCACGCCCAGCTTTCTCAGCGAATCGATAGTGGTGGCCATCGGTCTTTTCCTGGCTGCCTCATCGCCATCAAATTCAACTCGTCCTTTAGCTAGAGCAGCTAGCGGGGGAATGAAACGCATCACTGTGCCAGCCAGACCACAGTCAATCTGGCAGTCGCCACCTAGATCCCCAGGGGTTACTGTGATCTCATCTGCACTCACCTCGATTTGAACCCCGAGCTTGCGCAGAGCCTCAATCATCAACTCGCTGTCTCTTGATATCAGAGGATGCCTCAATACCGAGACTGAATCGGCTAGCGCTGAAAGCACGAGCTCCCGATTGGTGAGTGACTTTGAGCCGGGCAGGCGAATTTCAGCTTGGAAGAGATTGCCCACTGGGGCCAACCAACTGGAGTTAGACACCCCACCAAGATACCCGTGAAGGGCTTTACCAGCTTTACTTTTGTTGTTTTCTCAGCCCACCCGCCTAGACTTCACCAGGTGAGTGATAAGTCAGCAAAACTAAGAAGCTTTGAAGAGCAAGCTCTGCCGCTAATGCCTCAGCTTTTTGGAGCTGCACTGCGTTGGACAAGAAACCCATCCGATGCCGAAGATCTCGTCCAAGAAACCTTCGCTAAGGCCTTTTCCGCCTGGGACAAATTCGAGCAGGGCACCAACCTCAAGGCCTGGCTGTTTCGAATCATGACCAACACCCACATCAACCTCTATAACAAGCGCAATAAGGACCAGGCTAAAACCGCCCTGGATGACCTGGAGGACTGGCAGGTTGGCGGGGGAGAGTCCCTGACCTCGGTCACCACCCGCTCGGCAGAGGCCGAGGCCCTAGACAATATGCCCGCTAGCATCATCAAAAACGCCATGAATGAGCTTCCCGATGAGTTCAGAATGGTCGTTTATTACGCAGTCGTGGAGGGGCTTCCCTATGCGGAAATAGCCGAAGTTATGGACACCCCGGTGGGAACAGTAATGTCTAGGCTCCATCGTGGGAAGAAAATGCTAAGAACTTTGTTGCATGATTACGCCAAACAAGAAGGCTATGCGACCGAGGAGGTGACGGAGTGAAGCAGGTCGACTGCGAAGAGGTAAAGCGCAACGTCCATGAGTTTCTGCACTCCGAGCTGCAGGAGAGCGAGCTGATGACCATTACCTCCCATATCGCTAACTGTGATTCTTGCGAACAGCACTATGACATCGAGGTTGTTTTCAACCAGGTAATTCAGAGATCCTGCTGACATCGAGGTTGTCTTCAACCAGGTGATTCAGAGATCCTGCGATGAGGCTCCAACCGAAGAGTTGGCTGAGCGGGTTAAGAAAAGGTTAAGAGAGATTCAGGATCACGACTGAGGCTCAGTCATCCCTAGCCACTCAAACCAACCCTTGTTCAAAACCAGCCAGGCAATTAGTCCATAACCAACCTGACCCGGGAGTCTCCTCGGGTGATTTGAAACCTCTGCCAGCCAGCCCTCGTGATCTTTCAGCGGATTAAAGCAGTCGACATATTTCATTTGGCGGCGCTTAACAACATCAGCAAATCCAGCGCTGAGCTCACTAACCTCGCTGTCATATTCACTGACACCTGTGGGGGCTGGACCAATCACAAACACCTTGACACCTTCGCGAATTGCATCATCTAAAACAGATGCGAGATTGAGCCTGGAGCGAGAGAGTGTCGTTCCAGCTTGAATGTCCTGCGAACCAAGAGCAATCACCAAATAGTTTTCAGTGTCCTTGCTAAATCTAGGAAGAGCTTCGGTGCGCCATCTTTCTAGCAGTGCCCCGGTAGTCTCACCAATTTTTGCGAGAGGGAAAACTGCAACATCTTCACCCTGCGGCAGTCTGGCTTGAACTCTTCCGAGCCAACCCAGGCCCTTCGGATCTCCAGCTCCAGTTAGGAGCTCATCGCCGAGGACCACCACTCTGAGTGAGCGCATCAGTCAGCAAACGCCCTGGCGATAACATCGGCCTGCTCGGCAGCATGGCGCTTACTAGAACCTGTTGCTGGCGAAGCAGAAGCTGGACGAGAGATGACCTTGAGATTAATTCCATACCTTGGCATGAATAGACCCATGTAGGTCCATGGTCCCTGGTTGGCAGGCTCATCCTGCACCCAACGAATCTCTGCCCCTGGATACTGAGCAAGAGCCTGCTTCATCTCTTCCACGGGTGTCGGGTAGAGCTGCTCGATGCGAATGATGGCGGTGTCGAAGTTTCCTCGCTTTTGGCTCTCTGCCAACAGCTCCCAGTAGATCTTGCCTGAGCAGAGCAGAACTTTTCTTACGCTCTGTGGATTGAGGTTTTGCTCATCTGCAATTAGAGGCTGGAAGCTGCCACTGACGAAGTCATTGACCTCACTGGAGGCAGCCTTCAATCT
>VFQS010000884.1_pt1 | contig 29816 bp, 30 predicted proteins | sample 3512361 | NCBI WGS metagenome assembly VFQS01 (sample SAMN10412375, study PRJNA504923) | tailings metagenome | isolation source: Relicate 1 Philex TSF3 active mining | place: Philippines
CTTGCTCGGCGCGCAGCACCGTGGCGTTGTTGCTCACCAGGCAGTGGGTTTTGGCATCTGGCTGTGCCGCACAGAGCTGTTTTGTTTTTTCATGGGCCAGTGATGCGCATGAGCTGGTGAAAGCCGTAGCAAGTGCTACAGCAACCAGTTTGCTTGCGGCCTTCAGCCTCGCTGGCTTGCTCGCTGGCTTGTGCATCAAGAGCAGACCTCAATGCTGGTTGTTTTGAGTCTAGGGCTGTCTGGGCTGACCCACAAAAAACGCCCCCTCAAAGGGGGCGTTGATGGAGGTAGGGGCGGAAGTGGAGGGCCGGATCACTTCGCCGAAGCGAAATCGGGATAGGCCTCCATGCCGTGCTCGCCAATATCCAGGCCTTCTTTCTCCTCGGTTTCGGTCACGCGGATGCCACCGAAAATGGCACCGATCACCGACCACAGAATCCAGGAGCTCACGATCGCAAAGATGGCAAAGGCGATCACACCGACGAACTGAATGCCGAGCTGAGTGAAGCCATGACCGGTGAGCAGGCCCTTGTCCACGTTGAACAGGCCCACCGCCAGGGTGGCCCACATGCCACAGGTACCGTGCACCGAGAACGCACCCACCGGATCGTCGATCTTGAGGGCGTCGATCCAGGCCACGGAGAACACCACCAGAATGCCGGCGATAAAGCCGACCACCCAGGCGCCGGGCATCGAGAAACCGTCGCAACCAGCCGTCACACCCACCAGGCCGGCCAGGATGCCATTGATCGCCATGGTCAGGTCAGGCTTACCGCCGTTCAACTGACTCATCAACGTGGCCGAAATGCCGCCACCGGCAGCGCCCAGAGTTGTCGTTACGGCGATGTAGGGCACCTCAGGGGCCATCGACAGCCAGGAACCTGGATTGAAGCCGTACCAGCCGAGCCACAGAATCAGGCAGCCCAGGGTGGCGATGGCCAGATTGTGACCGGGGATGGCCTGGGGCTTGCCATCCACAAACTTGCCAATTCGGGGACCCAGAAGGATGGCGCCGATCAGACCTGCCCAGGCACCGAACGAGTGCACCACAGTGGAGCCGGCAAAGTCGATGAAGCCCAGCTTGTTGAGCCAGCCCTCACCCACGTTCCACTGCCAGGACCCGGAGATGGGATAAAGAACGCCAACCAACACCAGGGAGAAAATCACGAATTCGGCGAACTTGATGCGTTCGGCTACAAGACCCGACACGATCGTGGCAGCGGTGCCGGCGAAAGCGGCCTGGAAGAGGAAGTCCACGCTCGGAACGAGCTTGCCTTCGGTGACCATTTCAGGGGTCACGCTGGGGTCGAAGAACAGGCCGCCAAATTTGAACCAACCGGGAATCACCCAGTCGGCGTTGTACATGATCTTGTAGCCGATGAACCAGTAGGCCGTCACCGCCAGAGCAAAGACGATCAGGTTCTTGGCGAGGATGTTGACAGCGTTCTTCTGGCGGCACAACCCGGCTTCCACCATGGCGAAGCCGGCGTTCATGAAGATCACCAGAGCGGCGCAGATCAACAGGAACATGTTGTTGGCCAGAAACGCCGGCGTGAGCTCGGGGAGCTCGGCGGCGTGGGCCGACAGATTGAACAGGCCAAGGCCCACGAGGGCGATGGGGACGCACGCGAGCCAGGTGAGCGTGCGGTTCGAGGACAGCCCGCGGACTTTGCGAAGCAGCAGGGCGGGGGCTTCAAGCAGGCTCGCTTCCTGAAGGCTCCGCGGCTGTCGCCGCCGCGGCTGGGGCGAGGCAACGGTCATGACGATGGGGTCGGTTTGGCGACGGTGAAACTCCGCCGATGCGGCGATGATTCGTCACCCTGGCGACCTTTTCGGTAACCGCGGCTACACAACCCAAAATTCATGCGGCCGTGGCGGGGCTCCATTGGAGCCGATTTTCAGCGAAACAGGTTCCGTTCACTACAGACAGCTGTTTCGGATAGTGACAAAAGCATCGAAATGTTCGTGGTGAACAGACCTTCTGTTGCTATGACGGATGCGAAGGACAAAACGTTGAGCAGGGGCGCCACCCCTGCTGGAAGTAGCCCACCGCGAGGCGAAGCAACGCTCCTTTCCACGAAGCGGGCAACCCACTCCTTCCCTTCGAGGTTCCTCCCATGGCAACCCAGCTGCGCTATCGGGGCATCGGCTACGACCCCGCTCAGCACGAAAAGCTCTCCGATCAGCCGGTTGAGCACACCTACCGGGGCCGTCATTTCGACGCCTCCACCCGTCACGAGCCCGCCCCCGCCAACACTGAGGCTGAGCTGCACTACCGCGGCACCACTTACCACCACCGCCAGGCCGAAGCGGCCCGTCAGGTGAATCAGGTCTGAATGGTTCGCTGAAGCGCAGATCTCCAACCGGTAACGGTTGGCACCAACACCTGTCCCAGCCACTGCATCAATAGCGTGGCTGGGATTTTTGATTGGTGGATCTCGCCATTGCCGTTGTCGACCACGACGCTCGCCTGGTGCCGCTGAGCGTGCACGGGCTCCTCTGGCTCCAGACCCACTTTGAAGCCAGCGACTGGGATGCGGTCTGTTCAGGTCGGGCCCGGCTCCACACCGATGGTGTGCCGTCGTTGTGCCGTGATGCCCGCGACGCCGGGCTTAAGGTGACTCGCGCATCGGCCTGACTGCTGCTGGCCCCTGGAGTGAGCGACCACCAGTTCCTGGATCAGTTCGAGCAGGACGCCAGGGCCGATCAGGAATTTGTGGTGCTCACCCTGGCGGCGGGCATGATCGCCAGCCTCGGTCTGCTCGCCAACAGCAGCGCCGTGGTGATCGGGGCGATGTTGATCGCCCCCTGGATGCTGCCGCTGCGGGCGATCGCCTTCGCGATCCTTCAGGGCCGCCTCCGCCTGGTGGCCACGGCGCTGCTCACCCTGCTGATCGGGGTGGGGCTCACTGTGGGCCTCTCCGTGCTTCTTGGCATCGGCGTTGCACTGCCGATCCTGGGTTCGGAGGTGGCGGCCCGCACCCAGCCCAACGTGCTCGATCTGGGAGTGGCTCTGGTGGCCGGTGCCATCGCCGCTTACGCCTCCGTGCGCTCCAAGGCCCTCTCGTCGCTGGCGGGCACGGCCATCGCCGTGGCTCTGGTGCCCCCGGTTTGTGCCTTTGGGTTGCTGGTGGCCAAAGCCCAGTGGGGCGATGCCTTCGGAGCGCTGCTGCTGTTTGCCGCCAACCTGCTCGGGATTCTCAGTGGGGCGCTGCTGGCCCTGGCGATCTGTGAGCCCGACCTGCGGGTGAATCTGTGGCGCAGCCGGCTGGGGTTGGTCAGCCTGCTGCTCACGGCCCTGCTGCTCGTGCCGCTCACGGGCAGTTTCCTCTCGCTGGTGGCCCAGGCCCGGCGCGCTGCTGCCCTGCAGCAGATCGAGCAGGTGATCACGGCCTCCCTGAAAGACCGCACCCTCACCCTCGGCAAGGACGCGGAGCTGATCAATGTGCGCATCGACTGGGGACAGAACCCACCCCTGATTCGTGCCGCTGTGCGGGTCACCAATCCCCGCCTGCCCACCGCCCGCCAGGTGGCGGCGGTGCAGGCCTACGTCAACGACACCCAGCCGATCCGCTACCGGCTGGTGGTGCAGCGGGTGTCGGTGGATGTGGTGGGTCCGGAAGCCGAGCCCAACCCGCCCGAGCAGCTCCCCTCCGATCCGCCGCCGCCGCCCCTGCCGCCCGAGGCTGGTGAGCTGCCCTGAAGCGGGAAGGTTTCAGTTTTCACCTTCGCCTTCACCTTCGTTCTGCTCCTCCGCTGGCTGAGCAGACTCGCTGGTACTGCTGGCTGGCGGGGCTGTCATCTTGGCGCCGATCGACGCGCAGAAGGCCAGAGGGTCCACGTTCGGGGCCACGCCCAGGGCCTTGCGCAGCGCGTCGAGCTGCTGCACCGACTGGAGATCCACGTTAGTGGCGGCCTGTTCACAGGCCATGCGCTGCAGGGCGCTCACATCGGGCTTGCCGCAACCGGCCAACGCCAGCAGGCCCACGGCCCCCATCAAGCTCCAGCGCATCGTCTGCCATGCAGTCGTGCGCACGGTAGGCAGGCTGGGGCCGATTCAGATCTGGAACCAGCGGCAGATCAGGAACGGCACCGTGACGGTCATCACCACGGTGAGCGGAAAGCCATAGCGCGCCACATCCAGGAAGCGGTAGCGGCCGGGGCCGAACACCATCAGGTTGGTCTGGTAACCCACCGGGCTGAGGAAGCTCTGGCTGGCACCGAACAGCACCGCGTAGATGAAGGCCATCGGCGGCTGGCCCAGGCCCGTGGCCAGCTGGCCGGCGATCGGAATCAGCATGGCCACCGTGGCGGCATTGCTCATCACCTCGGTGAGCAGGGTGGTGAACAGGAACACCACCAGCAGCGCCAGATACACCGGCCAGCCCTGGAGGCCCACCAGCAGCTGGCGGGCGGCCCCTTCGGCCAGGCCGGTTTTCTCCAGGGCCACGCTGAAGCTGGCCAGCGAGCCGAGCAGCAGGATCACATCGAGGCGGATGGCCCGCTGCAGTTCGCCTGAGCGCAGGCAGCCGCTGGTCACCATCGCCACGGTGCCCAGCAGCGCCGAGGCCACCAGCGGCATCACCTCCAGGCTGGGCAGCAGGATCACCAGCACGGCGATCAGCAGGGCCAGCCACTTGCGGCTCGCCGTGGGCAGATCCGCCTCCAGCTGTTCGAGCACCACCAGATCGTTCGAGGTCTGCAGGCCGCGGATGGCGTCCTTGGGACCCTGCAGCAGCAGCACATCGCCTTCGCGCAGCTCCAGCCGCCCCAGTCGTTCACGCAGCACCGCGTTGCCGCGGCGCAGGGCCAGCACGGTCACGTTGTAGCGCTGCCGGAAGCGCAGATCGCGCAGGCAATCGCCCGCCAGGGTGGAGCCGGAGGGCAGCAGCACTTCCACGGTGCGCTGATTGTTGCCGGCATCGCCACCGTTGACCGGCTCGCCGTCGGCGCTGGGGGCCAACTCCACGGTGTGCTCCTGCTGCAGGCGGAGCAGGTCGTCTCGGCCGCAGCGCAGCACCAGCCGATCGCCCAGCGTCAGGGTGCGGTCGGCCAGGGGCGGCAGGAAGCGCTCGCTGCCGCGGTGGAGTTCCAGCACGTCCACGTCGTAACGGCGTTGCAGGCGGCTGCCGTGCAGCGACTGGCCCACCAGTTCCGAGCCCTGGGGGATGCGCACCTCGGTGAGGTAGCCGCTGCTGCTGAGGCTGCGGGTGAGGTCGTCGTCGTCGCGGCCCCGGTCCGGCAGGGAGCGGTCGGCCAGCAGCACCATCACCAGGCTGCCCACCAGCCACACGCCGATGCCGATGCCGCTGAAGCTGAACAGCCCGAAGGCGCCGTAGCCGAGCTTGGCGCTTACCTCGGAGGCCAGCAGGTTCACCGAGCTGCCGATCAGCGTGAGGGTGCCGCCGAGCACGGTGGCGAAGGAGAGCGGCAGCAGCACCTTGGAGGGGGAGATGCCGCGGCGGTGGCACCAGCCCTCCACCACCGGCAGCAGCGAGGCCACAATCGGGGTGTTGGGCACGAAGGCCGACACCGGCCCCACCACGGCCGCCATCAGGGCGATCATCCGCTTGGGGCTGCGCACGGCATCGGAGCCGATCAGGCCCCGCAGCCGATCCAGCGCTCCAGAGCGGAATAAACCGGCAGAGAGGGCAAACAGCCCCATCAGGGTGATCAGGGCCGGGCTGCCGAAACCTTCCACGGCCTCCGCCGGCTTGAGCACGCCTGTGGCGATCAGCAGGCCGGCCGCCAGCAGGCCCGTGACTTCCGGTGCCAGCCAGCCGGTGATGAACAGCAGCACCGAGGCGGCCAGGATGGCGAGGGTGATCGCGCCTCCGGCCTGGCTGGCCGCCTCCAGAAAGCTGGTCATGGCCGAAGGCACGCGGTCGATTGCCATCGAACGTACATCGGTAATTGAATCGGGATAGCGGGCTCGCTGCTGGCGAGCGCCGCTCCGCTTGGCGGCTGGGCCCAGCCGCTGGACAGTGCAAGCCTTGCCAGCCGTGGGAAAATCCGCGCACCACTGCGCCGCCGCGGCTCCGGATGCCCCGATTCCCCTCCGTGCTCCAGGGCCTGCTGGCCTCAGCTCTGCTCGTCGCGCCGCTCGCCGGCTGCGCCCCTGAGGGAGGTTCCGGCGTTCAGAGCCAGAAGATGGCAGCCATCACCGGCCGCGGCAAATTGATCTGCGGGGTGGAGGGCACCCTGCCCGGCTTCAGCTTCGTGGAGCCCAACGGCAGCTATTCCGGCCTGGATGTGGATGTGTGCAAGGCGGTGGCGGCTTCCCTGCTGGGGGATCCAGGCAAGGTGGAATACCGCAACCTCAACTCCAGCGAGCGCTTTGCGGCCCTGGCCAGCGGCGAGGTGGATCTGCTCTCGCGCAACACCACCGAAACCCTCAGCCGCGATGCGCCCGGTGGCAACGGCCTGAGCTTTGCGCCCACCACCTTTTATGACGGCCAGGGGGTGATGGTGCCGGTGGCCAGCGGCATCAAGACCCTCAAGGATCTGGCTGGCAAGCCGATCTGCGTGGAGAGTGGCACCACCACCGAGCTCAACCTGGCTGATCGGATGCGGGAGCAGAAGATTCCCTACACGCCGCTCAAGTTCCAGACCAGCGATCAAACCTATGCCGCCTATCTGGGGGGCCGCTGCGTGGCGGTCACCAGCGACCGCTCCCAGCTGGCGGGCAAGCGCACCAGCTTCCCCAGTCCTGATCAGCACGCCCTGCTGCCCGATGTGCTGAGCAAGGAGCCGCTCACCCCGGCCACGGTGAATGCCGATCCGGTCTGGTCGGATGCGGTGCGCTGGACGATCTACGCCCTGATGCAGGCGGAGGAGTGGGGGCTCACCCAGGCCAACATCGACGCCAGGGTGGCCGGGGCCAAGGCCAATCCCAACCAGGCCGATCTGCGCCGCTTCCTTGGCATCGATGGCGATTTCGGCAAGCAACTGGGCCTGCCCGCCGACTTCGCCGTACGGGCGATCAAGGCGTCGGGCAACTACGGCGAGATCTTTGATCGCAACGTGGGGCCCAACTCCAAGCTCAAGCTCGAGCGTGGCCTGAACAGGCAGTGGCAGGACGGCGGCCTGATCTACGCACCGCCCTTTCGCTGATGACCACTCCCTGGTGGCGCAACCGTCGGGTGCTGCCCTGGCTGGTGCAGGGCGCGGTGGGGCTCGTGGTTCTGCTGCTGATGGCCTTTCTGCTGGGCAATCTGGTGCGCAACCTCACGGCCGCCGGTCTGCTGCTGAGCTGGCGCTGGCTCGGCCAGCCCGCCGGTTTCGACATCGGCGAATCGGTGCTGCCATTCAGCGCCGAGCTGCCGTATTGGCGGGCCCTGGCCGCCGGCCTGGTGAACACCCTGCGGGTGGTGGTCACAGGCCTGATCGCCGCCACGCTGCTGGGCACCCTGGCCGGCATGGCCAACTTCTCCAGCAACGGCCTGCTGCGCAGGCTGGTCCGCCTCTACGTGGAGCTGGTGCGCAACATCCCGCTGCTGCTGCAGCTGGTGTTCTGGTATTTCGTGGTGTTCCTTTCGCTGCCGAACGGCACTGCTGCGCTGCAGCTGCCCGGGGTGGTGCTCGCCAAATCGGGATTGTATCTGGGCGATCCCCAGCTGGTGAACGGCGTGTGGCAAGCGCCGCTGCGCCTGAGCGTGGAGTTTTCGGCCCTGCTCACCGGCCTGGTGGTGTATTCCGGCGCCTACATCGCCGAGGTGGTGCGCGGTGGTTTGGCCTCGGTGCCCAAGGGGCAGTGGGAGGCGGCCTCGGCCCTGGGGCTGGGCTGGCTGGCGAGCCTGCGCCATGTGGTGCTGCCCCAGGCGCTGCGGGTGATCGTGCCCGGCCTCAACACCCAATACATCTCCCTGGCCAAGAATTCCTCGCTGGCGGTGGCCGTGGGCTACGCCGATCTCTATGCCGTGGCTGAAACCACCCTCAATCAGACGGGCCGGGCCGTGGAGGTGGTGATCCTGCTGCTGGCCGCCTACCTGGTGCTGGATCTGTTCATCTCAGTGCTCATGAACGGCCTCAACCACCTGGTGCAGATCCGCGAGCGCTGAGATGAACGCCCCGATGCCCTTCTCTGGTAGCCCCTGGGCCCGTCTCCGCCGCGAGCTGTTCGCCACCCCCGCCGATGGGGTGCTGAGCCTGCTGCTGATCGCCGTGATCACCACGGCGCTGTTCAGCCTGCTGCGCTGGAGCGTCACCCAGGCCAACTGGGCCGTGGTGCAGCTCAACAGCACGTTGTTTGCCGTGGGCCGCTATCCTCTGGCACAGCAATGGCGCCTCTGGCTGCTGGTGCTGCTGCTGGCGGCGGCCACCGGCATCACCTGGGGGCTGCTGCGGGCCTTCCCCCGCCCCGACCGGGGGGGTGAGCTCTGGCCTCGTAACGACCGCATCGCCGTGGTGGTGCTGCTGCTGGTGGCGCTCACCACGCCCTGGGCTCTGGGTTTCAGCGCCGCCATCGCCCTGCGCTGGCCGCTGATCGCCGGCCTGTTGGTGGGCCTGCGCTGGCTGGCCGGGCGTTGTGGCCCGCGCCTGGGCCGCGAGCGGGCTGGCTGGTTGGCGCTGCTGTGGCCCGTGCTCTATCTGCTGGGGATGGTGCTGATCCACGGCGGCCTGGGCATCTCACCCGTGCCCAGTGCTGAATGGGGCGGTCTGCTGCTCACCCTGCTGCAGGCCAGCTTCGCGATCCTGCTCTGTTTTCCGCTGGGGGTGCTGCTGGCCCTGGGGCGTCGCAGTGAGCTGCCGCTGCTCCGCTGGGGATCGGTGCTCTACATCGAGTTCATCCGCGGCGCGCCGCTGATCACCTTGCTCTTCCTCGGCCAGAACATCCTGGGTTTCCTGCTGCCCGGTGGCCTGGCGCCGGAGCGGGTGTGGCGCGCGGCCTGGGTGCTGACCTTTTTTGCCGCCGCCTATCTGGCGGAAGCCGTGCGCTCCGGCCTGGCGGCCATTCCCAAGGGCCAGCTGGAGGCCGCCCGCTCCCTGGGCCTCTCCACCCCCCAGGCCCTGCAGCACGTGGTGCTGCCCCAGGCCCTGCGGGTGGCCCTGCCGGTGATGGTGAGCCAGTTCATCTCCCTGCTGCAGGACACCACCCTGCTGTCGCTGATCGGCCTGATGGAGCTGCTGGGCACCGCCCGCACCGTGATGGCCAATCCCGATTTCCTCGGCCATTACGGCGAGGTCTACCTCACCCTGGCGGTGCTGTTCTGGTGTTGCTGCACCGCGTTGGGCCTCGGCAGCCGCGCCCTGGAGCGCCGCCTGGATCCCCGCCATCTGCCCGACGGCGCCTGATGCACCGCGCCCCGCGCCATCCCTGCTTCTGCCAACGCTCCCCACTCCCCACTCCATGACCAGCGCCATCGCCACGTCCACAGCAGGGCCGCCAGCAGGACCGATCCTCGAGGCCCGCGAGGTGCACAAGTGGTATTCCAACGGGTTTCACGCCCTGCGTGGCGCCAGCCTGGAGGTGAACCGTGGCGAGGTGGTGGTGATCATGGGGCCGTCGGGCTCCGGCAAGAGCACCTTCATCCGCACCTTCAACGCGCTGGAGGATTACCAGCAGGGCAGCATCCGCATCGACGGCATCCCCCTCGCCAACGACCTGCGCAACATCGATGCCATCCGCCGCGAGGTGGGCATGGTGTTTCAGCAGTTCAACCTGTTCCCTCACCTCACGGTGCTGCAGAACCTCACCCTGGCGCCCGTGCTGGTGCGCAGGCGCCGCAGGGCCGAAGCCGAGCAGCGCGCGTTGCAGCTGCTGCAGCGGGTGGGCATCGCCGAGCAGGCCCACAAGTTTCCCGGCCAGCTCTCCGGGGGGCAGCAGCAACGGGTGGCGATCGCCCGTTCGCTGTGCATGGATCCCCAGCTGATGCTCTTCGATGAGCCCACCAGCGCCCTCGATCCGGAGATGGTGCGGGAGGTGCTGGAGGTGATGCAGGGCCTCGCCGCCGAGGGCATGACGATGGTGGTGGTGACCCACGAGGTGAGGTTCGCCGAGCAGGTGGCCGACCGGGTGGTGCTGATGGCCGATGGCGAGGTGGTGGAGGTGGCGCCGCCCCAGCAGTTCTTCACCAACCCCAGCCACGAGCGCACCCGCCGCTTTCTCAGCCAGATCCTTTAAGTCCTAGAGGCTGTCGAGATCGTCGTCACGGTCGCTGTCGACCGGCTGGCGGCTGGGGATCGGCGTGACCAGCAACTTGTCGACGCGCTTGCCGTCCATGTCCATCACCTCGAAGCGATAGCCCTGCCATTCGAAGTGATCCGCTTCGCGGGGGATGCGCTCCAGCACGTGCATCACGAAGCCGGCCAGGGTGTGATACCGGCCCTCCTGGTCGATGCCGAAGATGTCGTGGTCGATCAGTTCGGTGAAGGCGTCGAGATCGAGGCCGCCATCCACCAGCCAGGAGCCGTCGTCGCGGCTCACCACCAGCGGCTCCTCCTCGTCGTCCACCGAGGGCAGGTCACCCACGATGCCCTCCATCAGGTCGTTGAGGGTCACCAGACCCTCAACCCCACCGAACTCATCGGTGACGAGCGCGATATGAATGCCGCTGCGCTTGAACTGCTCCAGCACCGAGAGGGCCCGGGTGCTCTCCGCCACGAACAGCGGCGGCTGCATCAGCTCCTCGAGGTTGATCGGCTGGCCGGTGATCTTGGCGGACAGCAGGTTGCGCACCCGCACCACGCCGAGGCACTCATCCAGGCTGCCCCTGCCGACCGGGAAGCGGGAATGGGTGCTGTCGAGCACCTCCTGCAGGCTGTCTTCCAGGGGCTCCTCCACATCCAGCCAGCAGATGTCGGTGCGGGGGGTCATCAGGGTCTTGATGGTGCGATCCCCCAGGCGCAGCACCCGCTGCACCATGTCGTGCTCCACCTCTTCGAAGACGCCTGAATCCGCCCCCTGGCGGATCATGGCCTTGATCTCGTCTTCGGTGATGTCGGGCTCGCTGTTGCCCGACACGCCGAGAAGCTTCAGCAGGATATCGGTGGACTCACTCAGCAAGTGCACCACCGGCGCGCTCACCCGTGACAGCCAGCGCATGGTGGGGGCCATCGTGCAGGCAAGCTCCTCCGGGCTGGCCAGGGCCAGACGCTTGGGCACCAGCTCGCCGATCACCACGGAGAGGAAGGTGATCGCCGCCACCACCAGGCCGAAGCTCAACCCCTCGCGGTAGGGAGCCAGCACGGGCACCTGCTCCAGCAGGGGCGAGAGCTCGCGGGCCACCGTGGCACCGCCCACGGCACCGCTGAGGATGCCGATCAGGGTGATGCCGATCTGAACGGTGGAGAGGAATTCGTTGGGGGAATCGGCCAGCCGCAGGGCCACCCGGGCGGATCGTCGGCCCTTTTCGGCCAGTTGCTGCAGCCGGTGTCGGCGGGCAGAGACGATCGCGATTTCGGCGCCGGAGAAGAGACCGTTGGCAACGATCAGCACCAGGATGACCAGGATCTCCAGCGCCAAGAAGAGAGTCGTCTCCGGAAAAGTTGCCCCAATCTACAGGGATTGCCCCAGGGCAACCGCGTCCTGCTGATCAGTTTCCGGGCAGTTGGCGCAGGGCTTCGGTCGCCCCCATCACCACCAGCAGCTCGCCCTCCTCCAGCACATGGGAGGCCGGCGGGTTCACGGTGAGGTCGTTGTCGGGGCCGCAGGCCAGCACGCTCATGTTGTAGTTCTTGCGCAGGTTCAGATCCCGCAGCGACTGGCCCACGAATCGCTTGGGCACGCGGATCTCCTCGATGCTGTTGCGGTCGTCGAGGCGCAGGCGCTCCAGCAGATTGGGACGCACCAGCTCCATGCCCAGGCGCACGCCCTGCATCTTGGAGGGGAACACCACCCGGTCGGCCCCCACCCGCTGCAGCATCTTCATGTGCAGGTCGGTGGTGGCGCGGGCGATCACCTTCTTCACCTGGGTGCCCGGCGCATCCTTGGCAATCAGGGTGGCGGTGATGCTCACCTCGATCGGCTCGCGCATCGCCACCACCACCGTGCCCATGTCGAGCACGCCGGCGGCCCGCAGGGCCTCCTCGTCGGTGCAGTCCACCACCCGCGCCTCGATCGAGGGATCGATCAGCCGCAGCTCATCGATGGCCCGCTGGCTGAGGTCAACGGCCAGCACATCGGCGCCGCCGCGCACCAGCTCCTCGATCACGGCCGAGCCGAACCGGCCCACGCCGATCACCGCAAAACCACTGGGATCGGGCCCCTGTTCAGGCCGCCACTGCCACCAGCTCTTGGATGACGTCATCGGATCAGAGGGTCTGGGTTGATGGTGAACGGGAGATCGTCAGAGGAAGACCTCTTCACGGGGGTAGCCCACCCTGGAGGGTGGGCGGTTCCCGTACAGGGCGGCGAGCAGCAGCATGATCCCGATCCGTCCCACAAACATGCCCACCATCAGCACCAGCTGACCCCAGCGGTTGAGTTCGGCGGTCACGCCCAGATCGAGGCCCACGGTGCAGAAGGCCGACATGCAGGTGAACAGCTTCTCCAGGAAGCTGAAGTTGGTGCGGGCCGCTTCCCCACTGGCGGTGGGACCGATGCCCAGCAGCAGGGCCATCAGCAGCACGAACAGGCCGGAGGCCAACGTCGCCCCCACGGCCTTGAGCAGCAGCTCGCCGGGGATTTCGCGGTTGCGGATCACCACCTGCTTGCGGCCTGTCAGGGTGGATCTGGTGGCGCCCATCAGCAGGGCGAAGGTGGTGGTCTTGATGCCACCGCCGGTGCCGCCCGGGCTGGCGCCGATGAACATCAGCACGATCAGCAGCAGCAGGCCCGCCTCTGAGAATGTTTCCACCGAGAGGGGCACGGTGTTGAAGCCGGCGGTGCGGGTGGTGATCGACTGAAACAGGGTCACCTGGAGGCGCTGCCCGACGTTGAGCTGTTGCATCACTCCGCCGATGGCGAACTGTTCGGTCAACAGCAGGCCCAGAGCCCCTCCAAGGATCAGCAGCACCGTGCTGCGCAGCACCAGGCGAGTGTGCAGGCTCAGCCGGCGGATGCGATTGAGCCGGAAGCGCTTCGACCACACATCGTTGATCACCCGCCAGCCGATGCCGCCGATCACGATCAGGCTGCCGATCACCCCGCTCACCACCGGGTTGTCGCCATAGCGCACCAGGTTGTCGCTCCAGAGGCCGAAGCCGGCGTTGTTGTAGGCGCTGATGCAGTGGAACAGCGACGCCCAGAGGCGCTGCAGCGGGTTCTCGATGTCGCTGAAGCCGAAGGCGTAGAGCACCACCGTGCCCACCCCCATCACCCAGAAGCCGGCCAGCAGGATGCTGTTGAAGGTGGGTCCGATGCCACCCACACCGAATTCATCGAGGGCACGGCCCCGGTCGAGCCGGTGGCGCAGACCGGAGCGCCCCTGCACGAAGCCCTGCAGGAAGGTGGTGATCGCCATCAGCCCGAGGCCGCCGGTGATGATCAGCCCGGCCAGTGCTACCTGGCCGAAGGGTGTCAGATCGCGCCCGATGTCAATGATCGAGAGCCCGGTCACCGTGATCGCCGAGGTCACGGTGAACAGGGCTTCCCACAGGCCCACGTCGTCGCTGGAGCAGAGCGGGCTGGCCAGGATGAAGGTGCCCAGCAGGATCACCAGGGCGCCGGTCACCACCGTGAACTGCGGCACGGTGAGCTTGTGGCGCCAGCGCTGGAGGGCCTGCAGCGGGATGGTGGTTGGGGCGCCGGCCATGGGCCACGCATCAGGCAAGTCGGGAACCCTAGGTGAACTGGAGCGCCTCCCTACCCTGGCTGCGCCAGCACCCTCACCATGCAGGACTTCATCGCCCGTCTCCCCGAGCTGATCGGCTCGGCCGTGGAGGCCAATCCCTTGATGGGCTACGTGGTGATCGGCGCGGTGATGTTGCTGGAGAACGTGTTTCCGCCGATCCCCTCTGAGTTGGTGATGCCCCTGGGGGGCTTCTACGTGCAGCAGGGGAAGCTGGAACTGGTGCCGGTGATCCTGGCCGGCCTGATCGGCACGGTGCTCGGGGCCTGGTTCTGGTATGGCATCGGCCGGCTGATCAATGAGCAGCGCATCGAGCACTGGCTGGAGCGCCACGGCAAGTGGATCGGCATGTCCCCGGCCGATCTGGCCCGCAGCCGCCGCTGGTTCAACCGCCACGGCTCAGCGGTGGTGTTCTGGGGGCGGATCATTCCCGGCGTGCGCACGCTGGTGTCGGTGCCGGCCGGCATCGAGCTGATGCCCCAGCTGCCGTTTTTGGCCTGGACCACCGGCGGCAGCCTGATCTGGATCATCGTGCTCACCCTGCTGGGCCAGGGCCTGGGCGAGGGCTACCAGCGGGTGGAGCTCTGGATCGAACCGCTGGCCAAACTGGTGAAGGTGCTGCTGGTGCTGGCGGCGGTGCTGGCCGCCGGCTGGCTGGCCCGCAACATCATTCGTCAGCGCCGGATGCGCTAGCCGCTGCTTCCTGGCGAGTTTCGGCCAGGGTTGGACCGTCATTGCTCAGGCTCGACACCACGACCGCGGCGGTGGTGAGTAGGCAGGCACCAGCGAGGGCGGCAAAGCTCCTCCACCCCCCCGTGAGTGATGGGGTTTCATTCAGAGGTGTTCCGCAATCGGCGCACACCAGCCCACGGATCGAGCGAGCTGGCATCCGGCAGCCACAGCGGGGGCAGGCCATGGGCGCTCGCGCGGTTGAGGCGCGGTTGAGAACGTACAGGTTCATCATTAGGTCCGCTCCCAGGAGGGCGGGAGTAGCCGATCGATCCGTTTTCACGCTTCATGGCCTGGCATCCCCATCTCTGGCACCCCACCACGCAGGTGGCCACGGCCCCCGCACCGCTCAAGGTGGTGGCGGCCCGTGGGGCGTTGCTGCAGCTCGATGACGGCCGGGAGCTGATCGATGGGATCAGCAGCTGGTGGGTGACGCTGCATGGCCACGCCGAGCCCCGCATTGCCGCCGCCATCGCCGAGCAGGCCCAGCGGCTGGAGCAGGTGATCTTCGCCAACTTCAGCCATGCCCCGGCCGAGCAGCTGGCCGAACGGCTGGCGGCGCTCAGCGGCCTGGAGCGGTTGTTCTTCTCCGACAACGGCTCCACCGCCGTGGAAGTGGCGCTCAAGATCGCCTGGCAGTGGTGGCGCAACCGGGGTGAACCACGCCGCCGGCTGATTGCCTTCGCGGGTGCCTATCACGGCGACACCGTGGGGGCGATGGCCCTGGGGGAGCGCTCACTGTTCACCGCCCCCTACGACGACCTTCTCTTCGAGGTGGCCCGCGCCCCCTGGCCAGCCACCTGGGATGGGGATGCCGGCGTGGAGGCCCGCGAGGCCGCAGCTCTGATAGAGCTGGAGCGGTTGCTGGAGCAGCAGCCCACCGCGGCAGTGATCCTGGAGCCCCTGATCCAGGGCGCTTCGGGCATGAACCTGGTGCGCCCTGAGTTTCTGCGGGAGGTGGAGCGGCGGGTGCGGGCCAGCGGTGCTCTGCTGATCGCCGATGAGGTACTGACCGGCTTCGGCCGCACCGGCTCCCTGTTCGCCTGCCAGGGCGCCGGCATCCAGCCCGACCTGATGGCCCTGTCCAAGGGGCTCACCGGTGGCTTTCTGCCGATGGGGGTGACGCTGGCGCGTGAGGCGCTGCATCAGGCCTTCATCGGCACCGACCCGGCGCTCACCTTCTTCCACGGCCACAGCTTCACCGCCAACCCGCTCGGCTGTGCGGCGGCGCTGGCCAGCCTCGATCTGCTGGAGGCCAATCCCGGTGCCTACGCGCGCTTTGAGGCCCGGCACCGGCCGCGGCTGGAGCAGCTCGCCGCCCGCCACAGCCGGGTGATGCGGCCCCGCTGCATCGGCACCATCGCCGCCTTTGATCTGGCGGTGGAGCAGCCCGGCTATCTGAGTGCCCTGGGGCGCCAGCTGCAGCAACGCTGCCTGGAGCACGGCGTTTACCTGCGGCCCCTGGGCCATGTGGTGTATCTGCTGCCGCCGCTCTGCCTCAGCGAGGCCCAGCTCGACCGGATCCACGCCGCCCTGGATCAGGCCATCTCGGCCCTCTGATCAGGGGTTGCAGCTGGGGCAGTGGGCCGGATCAGCCTGCTGGCGGCCGTCGCGGCGGGGGCGCTCTTCGCGGTGATCGCAGGCGAGGCAACCCCACAGTTCGCTGCGGCTGAGTTCGGTGGGGCTGCCGCACCAGCCGCAGGGCAGCCCCGGGCTGGTGCCGGTGCATCCCCAGCCTGGGGACTGGCAGACCGGACAGGTGCTCGCCAGCCGCCGCGCCAGCTGGAAGCCCAGGCGCCGGATCGAGGCCATGCGCGTGGGGTTGAGGTGGGCGCGCATGTCGGTTTCGAGCACCAGCGGCTCGCCCCGGGCGTGGGCGCGGCAGTGGGCGATGGCCTGATCCAGAGCCTCCAGGCTCTGGAGGCCCTTCACGCAGGGCTGCGGCGGACCGGCCTCGGGCCGCACGATCACGGCGTGGCGGGGAAAGCCGATGCGCTGCAGCCAGGGGCCCGGATCGGCGCCGGGCTCCAGGCGGAAGCGGCCGTAGTTGGTGCGCAGCTCCAGGCGTTGCTCCACCACCTCCAGCTGGCGCTCCTGGTCGATGAACAGGAGCAGCTCCAGCCCGGCGCTGAGCAGCGGCACGGCGGGATGGGGGCCGAAGCTCCCCTCGCTGGCCAGGCCCTGCGGCAGGCCGCTGTGGGCCAGGCCGAGTTCCGCCTTGCGGCGGCAGGTGATGAGCGCATCGCCCGTGCGTTCCACCTCGCCGCTGAAGGTGCCCAGTTGGTCGGTGTCGAGTTCATTCACCAACAGTTCAGCGCCCAGGCCGGCCCGAAAGGGCCTGGCCAGGGCGCGCTGCTTGCCGTGCCGGGTGGCAAGGCAGATCTGCCGGCCTGCATAGAGGTCAGGCCGGACCATCGGATCAGCCAGCCGCCTCTTCGGCCGGGACGGCCTCGGCTCCGTTGCCACCGATCACCAGGCGCAGCAGCACCGGCGCCAGGAAGGTGGTGCCGATCACCATCAGCAGGATGCCGGCCTCCAGGGCGGGGGTGAGAATGCCGGCCTGGGTGCCCAGGCCCAGGAAGATCAGACCCACCTCGCCGCGGGGCATCATCCCCAGGCCCACCACCAGGCGGTTGGTGGGGTCTTTGCTGAGATAGCTCCAACCGGCGGCGATCTTGCCGGCGATGGCCACCACCAGCAGGAAGGCGGCCACGATCAGCCCGTCCCGGTTGGCCGGATCCAGTGGGTTGAGCACCGAGAGATCCATGCCTGTGCCGATCAGCACGAAGAACACCGTGGCGAACAGGGCCACCAGCGGTTTGACGGCGGTCTCGATGTCGTGGGTGTGCTTCGAGGCCGAGAGGATCAGGCCCGCAGCAAAGGCTCCGAGGGCAGCTTCCAGACCGATGGCCTGGGCAGCGAAGCAGCAGAGGGTCAGCACCACAAAGCTGGCGACGGCCACATCACCAGGGGCCTTGAGCTGATCCACCATCCAGTCGAAGGCCGGAGCAGCGGTGCGGCTGAGCAGGATCGCCACGGCCACGAACACCACGGCGGCGAGGCAGAGCTTGATGATCGGACCGGCGGTAAGGGCACCGCCACTCGAGACGGCCACCACCACCGCCAGGATCACGATGCCGAGGATGTCGTCGAGCACGGCGGCGCCGATCACGATCTGGCCCTCCTTGCGCTTGAGCCATTGCAGCTCGCCGAACACGCTGGCGGTGATGCCGATCGAGGTGGCGGTCATGGCCGCTCCGGCGAACACCGCCGGGATCAGCGGCACGTGGAAGAACAGGATCAGGCCTCCGGTGGCCAGGGCAAAGGGCAGCACCACACCGGTGACAGCCACGGTGGTGGCCTGCACGCCCACCGCCACCAGTTCATCGAGCTCGCTCTCCAGACCGGTGAGGAACAGCAGCGAGAAGAGGCCGAGCTGGGACACGCTCTGGAGATTGGGGAAGGTCTCGGCGTAGACCTCTCCGATGCCCTCGGGGCTCACGCCGGTGAGGGAGCCCAGCAGCCCCAGAACAGCTCCACTGAGCTGGGCCTGGGTGTCGGGGGGAACGATCAGGTGCAGGCCCGAAACGCCGATCAGGACGCCGGCGATCAGCTCACCGAGGATGGTGGGCAGCTGCAGACGCACCATCAGTTCGGCGATGGCGCGGGCTGCCAGGAAAATCACCAGGAAACGCCCCACCTGAATCAGCGTTTCCGCTACCTCCAGCTGGTGGGGGCTGATCTCCAGAACTGTGGACAACAAGGTGGCCATCGGCAGAGGCAACGGTGGGCTCTTCTAGGGACCAGCGCCTGATGGTTGGGGCATTCGGGCTGGCGACGTCGATCCTGGGAGCTGGTCAACCCCGACCCTGGAAGCGACCGCTACCGAATCGCCCTCGAGCCCCAGGCCCTCAGCCGGGTGGGTGATCGGGAATCAGGCCGCGCTGGCGCAGCTCCCGCTGAAAGGCCCGCCCCAACTCGGCCTCCGGGGTGTGGCGCTCCAGTTGGGCCAGCAACAGGAGCGTGCGAACACTCAGCCAACTGAAGGCGAGCAGAAACACCACGGTCATGGCCATGGGACGAAAATCAAGATGATGGCGACGATCACAACGGGGTTGGGCGGTCGGGCGCGCCGCCAGATCTCCCGTCAACACCACCGCGTCAGAACTCTGGTGCTGATCGCTACCGTCTCGCCCAGCGCGCGCCGGTGTCCCTCCGGTCTGTCTGCGGCATGGCAGCGATTCGCTTGCTGGAACTGCTGATCCTGGTGTCAGCCCTGGCCGGATTTCTCGGCCTTCTGCTCCGCCGCAACCTGTTGCTCAAGGTGCTGGCGATGGATGTGATGGGCACGGCGGTGGTGGCCCTGTTCGTGTTGTTCGCTGCCCGCTCCGGCTTGCGCAGCCCGATCCTGCGTCTGCAGGCGGAAAGCACCCACCTGGCCGACCCCATCCCCCAGGCCGTGATCCTCACGGCCATCGTGATCGGGCTCTCCATTCAGGCCCTGTTGCTGGTGGTGGTCACCCAGTTGGCCCGGATTGATCCCAGCCTGGATATCGACAGTTTTGATCGCAGCGGAGCCGGTTGATGTCCCCCATCGATCCCTTGGCGTCCGGCCTGCCCGCGCTGCTCACGGCCTGGCTGTTGCTCCCCTTTCTGGCGGCGTTTCTGGCGGCCCTGCTTCCCTCCCTGGCCCGGGGCCTGCTGCTGCTGTCATCGCTGGCAACGGCGCTGGTGGGGATCCAGCAGCTGCTCGGCGGGCCGGCGGTGGCGCTGGAATTGCTCGGCAGCCATGGGGTGTTGCTCAGTGTCGATCAGCTGAGTGGCTGGTTTTTCCTGCTCAACGCCCTGGTGCTCAGCGCCGTGCTGCTGGATGGCTGGGCCAGACCCCAGCCCGTTCCCCAGCGCATGCTGCTGCTGGTGTTGCAGGGCGGCCTCAACGTGGCCTTTGTGGCCACCGACCTGGTGAGCCTCTATGTGACCCTGGAGCTGGTAGGGATCTGCGCCTTCCTGCTGATCGTGCTGCCCCAGCGGGAGAGCACCCTCTGGGTGGGTCTGCGCTACCTGCTGGTGGGGAACACGGCGATGAGCCTGTTTCTGGTGGGTGCGGCCCTGGTGTACGTGCAGCAGGAGAGCTTCCGCTTCGAGGCGCTGGTGGGCCTGCCCTTCGGGGCGCCCCAGGTGTTTCTGTTGATCGGTCTGTTCACCAAAGCCGGTCTCTTTGCGGCCGGGCTGTGGCTGCCCCGCACCCACGCCGAAGCCCCGCCCGAGGTGTCGGCCCTGCTCTCGGGCGTGGTGGTGGCGGGTGGGGTGGCGCCGCTGCTGCGGCTGGCGACGCTCGATCCGGTACTGCTCTCCAGCATCCGCTGGGTGGGAGCCGCGAGCGCCGTGCTGGGGGTGATCTACGCCCTGGCCTCCGGCGACGCCAAGCGGCTGCTGGCCTGGAGCACCCTCTCGCAGATGGGGCTGATCGTGCTCTCTCCCCTCAGTGGCGGAGCGCTCGCCCTGGCCCATGGCCTGGCCAAGGGGGCCCTGTTCCTCTCAGTGCGTCACGTTCCATCCCGCCAATTGGCGCTCTGGCCCTCCCGTCCGATCCCACCGGCCACCCAGGCGGCGGTGTGGATCGGATCCCTGTCGATTGCCGGCCTGCCGCCCCTGGCAGGTTTTGCGGCCAAAAAACAGCTCTCGGCGGTGCTGCCCGGTTCGTGGAGCACGTTTGTGCTGCTGGCGTCGATCGGCACCGTGGCGGTCTACGCCCAGTTCTGGCCGCTGCTGCTGCAGGGCGGCGATACCCGCCCGGCAATGCCTGCCGTGCCGTTGCCGGAACGCCTGGCGTTGGCCCTGTTGCTGCTGCCGCTGGCCGCTGGTGGACTGATCGCCGCGCTCCAGGGTCCGCTCTGGAGCGGCGCCGCCAGCACGTCCCTGGTGCTGGCGGCTGGCCTGCTGCTGCACCGCTGGCTGGCCGGGAGCAGGCGGGACGCTCCGCAGCCCTGGCCGAACCTGGGTTTGCCGGCCATCGAGGGCCTGGAGCAACTGCTCGGCGGCATCGTGGTGCTGGGGGCGGGCCTGCTGGCCACGGTGAGCTGGAGCGTGGATTGATGGCCTGGCTGCTCACCACCGGATTCCGGTTGCTGCTCTGGTTTCTGCTCACAGCCGATGCCAGCGCCACCAACCTGCTCATCGGCCTGGCCCTGGCCGTGCTGCTGCCGCGGCCCCGGCGGGCACGGGGCCCCCTGCGCCCCTTCCTGAAGGTGCTGCTGGGCAGCCTGCTGGCCATACCTCGGGCCTATGGCGAAGCCGTGGCCCTGATGCTGGCTCCCGCGGAGCAGGAGCGCCTGATCGACCAACCTGCCGCGGGCCTCAGTTCGCCCCTGGCCACCTTCCTCGATGTGTTCACCATCACCTTGACCCCCTTCACCATCGTGCTCGGACTTGAGGATCAAGGCGGAGCACCCCGCTACCGCGTGCATCAGCTGCTGCCCGACCGACAGCCATGACGGTGTTGTTGCCATGACGGTGTTGCTGCCATGACTGTGTTGCTCTGGGGCATGGTGCTGGCCCTGCTGATTCCGATCGCCCTCGTCTGCCGCCCCTGCAGCGTGTGGGAGCGAATGGCCGCCCTCAGCAGCATCTCCTCGAAGGTGGCGCTGATCATCCTGGTGGTGGCCGTGTTGCGCGGCGACTGGATGATCGGCCTGGTGGGCGCCGTGGCCCTCAGTGCCGGGAATGCCGGCATCCTGCTGCTGGCCAACCTGCTGCGGGAGGTGGAGCCATGATCGATTTGGCCGTGATGGGGCGGCAGCTCAGCCTGCCCCTGCTCACCGCCGGACTGCTGCTGTGGTTCTGGGGCACCTGGCCCCTGCTGGGGGGGCAGAGCTATCTGCGCAAGCTGCACAAGCTGTCGGTGGCCGACACCCTCGGCTCCACGCTGATGTTGCTGGGATTGTTGTTGCGCATCCCCCAGCAATGGCCCCTGCTCTGCCTTGCCCTGCTGGGCCTGGTGGTGTGGAACACGATCTTCGGTTACGTGCTCGCCAGTTGTTCCCTCTCCCGGCTGCAGCGGATCCGCCAGGGACTGCAGCCATGACCTCCAGCTTGGTGCTTGACGGCGAGCTCGATCTGCTGTTGCCGATCACCGCCCTGTTTCCGCTCACCGCCATCCTGCTCGTCACCCAGAGCAATCCGTATCAGACCCTTGTGCTGCGCGGCATTCTCGGTTCGGTGGCGACGCTGGTGTATGCCCTGCTGGGTGCCCCGGATGTGGCCCTCACCGAGGCCATGGTGGGCACGCTGCTCTCCACAACCCTCTATGCCGTGGCGCTGCGCTCCTCGATGGCCCTGCGCCTGGTGGACCGCCGGCCCAGCCCAGACCCTGAGCCAACGGTGGATCGGCAGTTGAGCGACTGGGTCGCCGGCATGCATCTGCGGCTGCGGTTCGTGTCATCGGAAGCCGCGGCCCATGGCTGGCTGGAGGCGGAGCGACGCCTGGTGGTGCGCCGATCGGTCCTGCTGGAGCGGCTGCAAGCCAGCCCGGGCTACCAGCACTGGCGGGAAGCCGGTGGTGAGCTGGTGATGGCTGAGGAGGTGCAGCCATGACCTGGCTGATCCTGATCGCGGCCATCACGTTGTTTGCCTCCCCGCTGGCCACGGCGTTGCCGCCCCCAACGGCCGTCGCCGAGATCGCCCGCGCCATCGCCGCCCAGACCCAGGTGCCGAACCTGGTGTCGGGCGTCATCTTGCAGACCCGACTGTTCGACACCATTGCGGAAGTGGTGGTGTTCACCCTGGCGTCCCTGGGGGTGAGGTATCTGCTGGCGGTGGAGCCTGAGCGTCGCCAGATCCGGGTGCTGGAGGATCCACCGTCCCAGGTGCTGTGTGAATTGGGCGCCACGATTGCTGCCTTCATCGCGGTGGAGCTCGCCCTGCGCGGCCACCTCAGTCCTGGTGGTGGCTTTGCGTCGGGTGTGGCTGGCGGCACGGCCGTGGGGCTGATGCTGATCAGTGGCGGTGCCGATCGGGCTGAGCGGCTCTATCGCCGTTATCGCGCCGACCTGCTGGAAAAAGCGGCGGTGCTTGGCTTCATCACCGTGGCCTTTCTGCTGCTGATCGGGATGGATCTGCCAGCGGGCACGTTCGGCACCCTGCTGAGCGGTGGCTGGCTGCCAGTGCTCAACGTGCTGGTGGCCATCAAGGTGACCCTGGGCTCCTGGGCCATGGTGCAGTTGTTCGTGCGCTACCGCGGCCTGTTGTGAAGGGGGCACAACAACATTCTCAGGAACCAACCCATGTGGCGGCGGACGCCCCCTAAGGTTCCGCGCCAACCTTTGCCTGTAGCGATGACCACCGCTTCGGCGCCACCACGGCGCCCGGGTCTGCGGCTGCTGAATCAGATCAGCACCAACAACATCAAGGGAGACCTCTTTGGCGGCGTCACCGCCGCGATCGTGGCCCTGCCGCTGGCCCTTGCCTTCGGTGTGGCCAGTGGCGCCGGTGCGGCCGCTGGCCTGTGGGGCGCCGTGCTCGTGGGTCTATTTGCCGCGCTGTTCGGCGGCACCCCCACGCTGATCTCAGAACCCACCGGTCCGATGACGGTGGTCATGACCGCCGTCATCGCCAGCCTCACCGCCCGTAATCCGGAAAACGGCCTGGCCATGGCCTTCACCGTCGTGATGCTGGCCGGACTGTTTCAGATCGCCTTCGGTTTCCTGAAGCTTGGCCGGTACATCACCCAGATGCCCTACACGGTGATCTCGGGTTTCATGAGCGGCATTGGCTTCATCCTGATCATCCTTCAGCTGGGGCCCTTCCTCGGCCAGGCCATTCCCAAGGGTGGCGTGATGGGAACCCTCTCAAGCCTGCCCTCCCTACTGGCCAATGCCAGGGCAACCGAGGTGGTTCTTGCCCTGATCACCTTGGCCATTCTCTGGCTCACGCCGGCGAAGGTGAAGAAGATGGCCCCTCCGCAGCTGATCGCCCTGGTGGTGGGCACGGTGCTCTCCCTCACCCTGCTCACCGGGGGTGAGGGAGCCGAAGGCGTTCGTCGCATCGGCGAGATCGCGTCCGGTTTCCCCAAGCTGCAGCTGCCCACCTTTGAGGTGGGTGAGCTGCGCTTGATGTTTATTGACGCGGCTGTGCTGGGCATGTTGGGCTGCATTGATGCCCTGCTCACGGCCGTGATCGCCGACAGCATCACCCGCACGGAGCATGACTCGAACAAGGAACTGATCGGCCAGGGCCTGGGCAATCTGGTGTCGGGCCTGTTCGGCGGCATCGCCGGTGCCGGCGCCACCATGGGCACGGTGGTGAACATCCAGGCCGGGGGGCGCAGTGCCCTCTCCGGCATCAGCAGGGCCCTGATCCTGATGGTGGTGATCCTGGCCGGCGGGCGCCTGGCGGCCCAGATTCCCCAGGCGGTGCTGGCTGGCATCGCCCTGAAGGTGGGGGTCGACATTGTGGATTGGGGCTTCATCAAGCGGGCGCACCGCATCTCGATCAGCAGCGCGGTGATCATGTATCTGGTGATCGCCCTCACCGTGCTGGTGGATCTGATCGTGGCCGTGGGTGTGGGCGTGTTTATCGCCAACATCCTCACGATCGACAAGATGAGCTCCCTGCAGAGCAAGTCGGTCAAATCGGTGAGCACCGGCGACGGTGGCCTGATGATTCCGGATGAGGAGAAGGCCCTGCTCGATCAGGGCAAAGGTCAGGTGCTGCTGTTCCAGCTCAACGGCGCCATGATCTTCGGGGTGGCCAAGGCGATCGCCCGCGAACACAACGCTATCGGCGACTGCAAGGCAGTGATCTTCGACCTGAGTGAGGTGTCCCACCTGGGCGTGACCGCGGCGCTGGCCGTGGAGAATGCGGTGGAGGAGGCGATCGAAAAAGGCCGCCAGGTGTTTGTGGTGGGGGCCGCAGACACCACCCAGCGGCGCCTGGAGAAGCTTGGCCTCTACAAAAAGCTGCCAGCGGAGCGCACTAGCCTGAGCCGCCATCAGGCGCTGCAGCAGGCGGTGGCCAGCCTGGCCTGATGCCCCTTGCCCATTGACAGCGCTGCGGGCCCGGTTTGACCGGGCCCTTTTTTGTTGATTGTGGCGCGATAGTACGAATCCCAATGTTGCCAGAGAACAGCAGCTTGTTGCCTGGGAACATGGCTTTGAAGGCTTAGTCAGCAATGCTTATCATTCCAATGAGAACTGCTGGGTGATTGTCGCCCCAGGGCATTTCTGGTGCTTCCTAGTGTTCCGATTCAACACTGCAAGGTGCTGCATGGCACCGCAAAATCCCAAGCACTTGCATGCACTGGCGATGCACTCAATCATGTCGGAACGAGGCTTGGATCTTTCTCTTGAGGTGGGTCAGTCCCTGCCAATCCAGTGTTGCTGGCAGGTGGAATCGGGTTATCTTAGGGCGACAAGTACTACGGATCAGGCTGAGGTTTTCACCCTGGGTATGTGGGGTCCCGGAGAGGTTGTGATGCCTGTATTGCTCACCCAGCAACCCCTTGAGCTGCGCTCACTCTCTGGAGCCAGGGTGCATGAAGTGCACCCTGATCTTGAGCAGCAACGGTTGTTTTCCGCTGCACACATTCACCAGATGGGGATGCTGCTTCAGCTCACCCGGATCCGACCTGCTGAAGCACGGCTCTTCAACCTGCTCATCTGGCTTGGGCAGCGATTTGGCTCCAGCACGGAGCAAGGCTGCTCTGTGCCATTGGAGGCAATGCATCTCACACACCGGCAGCTGGCGGAAATGGCCAGCGTGTCGCGGGTCACCGTGACCAAATCCCTGGGACATTTCCGCCAGCAGGGATGGCTGATCCAGGCCGGGGAGCAGGAGGTGCTGTCGCCCGCGGGCCTCGCGCTGTTTCAGGCGGGGCTGAGGTGATGGCATTGATGCATCTGAGAAGCAGGGATCCCCCGCCGTGGGCGTTCTGTTTGTTGATTCATTACATGTTTAACCATTGAGCTAAAAGTGGCCGAATTCCTTGCGCTGTTTCTTAAGCAGCTCCAGTCTCCAACCCTTGGCTTTTTGATCGGCGGTATCGTGGTTGCCTCGTTTGGCAGCCAGCTTGCAATCCCGGATTCGATCTACAAGTTCATCACATTCTTTTTGCTGCTGAAGATTGGGCTGAGTGGCGGTATCGCTATTCGCAACTCAAACTTTTCTGAGATCTTTCTCCCCGCTCTCGCTGCCGTTGCGCTCGGCATCGTGATCGTGTTGATCAGCCGATACACCCTCGCGAACTTGCCGGGGATCAAGTTGCCGGATGCTGTGGCGACTGGCGGCTTGTTCGGAGCGGTGAGCGGCTCCACGCTGGCGGCAGTGTTGCCCCAGTTGGATTCTGCCAAGATCCCTTACGAAGCCTGGACAGCTGCTCTCTATCCTTTTATGGATATTCCGGCGCTGGTTACGGCGATTGTGGTGGCCAGCCTTTACATCAGCAAGCGCACTGGCAACGCTTCTGAAAAAGTCGAGATCTGGCCGATCGTTAAGGACAGCCTCCAAAGCTCCGCTGTTACAGCACTACTTTTGGGTGTGGCCCTCGGGATCGCAACCAAGCCAGAGCCCGTCTATGAGAGCTTCTTCGATCCGCTCTTCCGAGGTTTCCTTTCGATTCTGATGATCATCATGGGCATGGAGGCTGCCCAGCGTATGAATGAACTGCGTAAGGTGGCTCAGTGGTTTGCTATCTATGCTTTTATTGCTCCGATTCTCCACGGTTTCCTGGCTTTCGGTTTGGGCCTGATCATCCACAAGATCACGGGTTTCAGCATCGGTGGTGCCGTGGTACTGGCGGTGATCGCGGCTTCCAGCTCCGATATCTCGGGGCCACCCACCCTGCGGGCTGGCATTCCCTCTGCCAATCCATCGGCCTATATCGGTGCCTCAACGGCGATCGGCACTCCCGTGGCGATCGCGATCTGCATCCCACTCTTCATTGGAGTTGCTGAGATGATGCTTGGCAAATAATAGTATCTTCACCACGCTCGAATCACAGCCAAACCCACAATTAGAACGACAACCATTTGGAGGCTAATCTCATGAGTCAACAGGTTTGGAAGCTCACGATCGTCGCAGAGGAAATCCTCTCCAAAAAAATCGTGAAGTTAATCAAGGAAGCCGGTGCCACCGGCTACACCGTCATGGCCGCTGGGGGCGAAGGCAGTCGCAATGTTCGCTCCACCGGAGAGCCCAGCGTATCGCACACCCTCTCCAATGTGAAGATCGAGGTGCTCACCGGCACCCGCGACTTAGCGGATCAGATCACTCAAAAGATTGAATCCAAGTATTATGCCGACTACTCCATTATCACCTATATCGCCCAAGTGGAAGCCCTGCGTGATCATAAATTCTGATCTGCGGCCATCTGCGTGAGCCCCAGAGCTCAAGCGTGTTTCCGTCCAGCCGGAGCATCCCTCGATGCTCCGGCTTTTGCTTGGTGTGTGTCGGTTTATTGGGCCAGGCTATGACAACAAACTTCTGTCACTGGCTCTCTCAGGCGTACCCAGTTCTTGGCGATGCGCTTCACGCTGATCTCGCTCAGCTCATTGATCAGCCCAGCTGATCGCCCCGATTGGTTCTGCTGAGATTCAGCCCCAATGGCCCCCATTCCTCGATTTCTGCCTTTAGCTTTGCGCGACTTCATTTCGGACATCCCCTCCAGATGCCTGCGCCACAGAAGCTCCCTCGCGGCGGCTGCGACGCATTCACCCAGCATCTGCGCGCCATTGGCCGCATTCCGCTGCTCACTCCTGATGAGGAGATCACTCTGGCCCGTGCGGTTCAACGGGGCCGCCAGCTGCTGGAGATCGGTGAGGAGCTCAAGCTCCGCGCTGGTGGTTTCCAGCCCAGTGCTGAGGCCTGGGCCGCTGAGGCCAAGGTGAGCCCCGCCCAGCTGCGCCAGCAACTCCGCCGGTCAGAGCGAGCTCAGGAGCGCATGGTGACCGCCAACCTGCGCCTGGTGGTGAGCGTTGCCCGTAAGTATGCCCATTTCCAGCTGGAGCTCGAAGATCTGATCCAGGAGGGCACCCTGGGGCTGATCAAGGCGGTGGATCGTTTTGACCCTGCCCGGGGCTACCGCTTCTCCACCTATGCCTACTGGTGGATCCGAGAAGGCATCAGCCGCGCCCTGGCCGACAAGAGCCGCAGCATCCGCTTACCGGTGCACATGGTGGATCTGCTCAGCAAGCTGCGGCGTGCCCAGCAGACTCTCTGGCAGGAGCTGGGACGTAATCCCACCCTGGCCGAGATCTCGGATGCCACGGGCTTGAAGCCTCTGGACATTCGGGAGGCTCTGTTCCGTGCCCAGGAGCCCCTCAGCCTCAATGCCACCTACGCCGGTCAGGAGGATCTGAGCCTGATGGACAGCCTGCGCTGCAGTGCGACGCCTCCACAAGAGCGCCTCACTGAGCAGCATCTCCGCGCCGATCTGGAAGCCCTGCTCGCGGAGCTGCCGGATAACGAAGCTGCTCTGCTGCGGATGCGCTACGGCATGAACGGTGATGCACCGATGAACCTGTGTGCAGTGGCCCGAGAGCTCGGTGTGACCCGTGACACTGCTCGGGGCATCGAGCGCCGTGCCAATGCGGCGATCCGCAAGTTGTCGGAGCGGGTGATTGACTATCTGGAGGCTTGAGCTCAGCCCAGGCTCATCCTTGAAGCGATCAGGGGGCCGCGGGCACACAGCCTGGCGTCCCCTTGTTCTTTGGCGTGTCATCCTCTCTCTTGGCTGAAGAAGAAAAAAGCCTACTGTGGCTAAGTAGTCAGGCCTTGGTCTCCAGGAGAACCAAGGTCTAGCAGTGTGCTGGCGTGGGACGGTTGCTCAGCCAATACCCATTCGTGTATTCGCTACAACATCCACTGCTCTGATCATGGGCCCTTATCGCAGTCATTACCCATGCTTCGAGGGTGGCGACCATTTTCTGTTGAGAGTTCCTACTCTTTCCGGGCTCTTCTTGCAGCATCGTTTCAGCGGCATTCAAAGCCTTTTCCTGCGCCCTCACCGTTTCGTTTGCCATGCCATCCCTGATGTCTGATCGTTCGCTGCGGCTCAGTCTTGGTTCGGGGGAATCGCTTCCCTGCAATGTGGCCTGGCGCGTGGATGATGGCTATCTTCGGGTAGTGAGCTGGGGTGAACAGGCTGATCCGCTGACGCTCGGTATCTGGGGCCCGGGCGACCTGGTGATCCCGGCCCTGATCGGTGTGGAGCCCATCGAACTCCTGTCCCTGTCTTCGGTTCAGGTGGATGAAGCTCTCCCAACCATTGATGAACAACAGCGCTTTCTGATCGATCAGCTGCGGCAGACGTCAAGTCTGCTGCGGCTCAGCAGGGTGCGGCCTGCTGAAACCCGCCTGCTTCAGCTGCTGCTGTGGCTGGGTCAGCGCTTCGGGCGTGTGAGCAGCCGCGGAGTGAGTCTGTCGTTCGACGATATGAATCTCACCCACCGCCAACTGGCCGAGATTTCCGGCACCACGCGGGTCACGGTCACCAAGGCGCTCTCGCGTTTTCGCCAGGAGGGACACCTGCTCAAGGATGGCCCCGATGCATTGTTGCTGCATCCCTCCTTGAGAGGCCTGCGCATGCCCGAACGCCACTGATGATCCAGCCCGCGCGCCTCAGGCGACCGGCCCAGTGGCTGGTGTTGCAAGGTGCGTCTTGTGGTCTGCAGTTGCATCCCCAGAAGATCCACGTGGTCTACTGCCGGGATTGAAAGCGCCGGGCCTCCTATCCTGCGATCCAGTTCACGTTTCTTGGCTACGCGTTCCGGCCACGAAGGGCCAAAAGTTCGCGAGGGGTCATCTTTACCAACTTTTCGCCAGCGGTGAGTCCGCAAGCGCTCAAGCGCATGCGGGAGCGGGTCAAGGCGATAGGGTTATTGTTCTTGGTCTATCTGTCAATAGAGGAGATCGCGAGGCCGTTGAATCCAATCCTCCAGGGCTAGATTTCGTACTATGGCGCTTCTACAAGACAGAGCTGGTCAGCAAACTCTATCGCTGTCTGGATCACTAGATTGCAGCTTGGCTGAGACGTAAGTGCAAGCAGTTGTGTAGCTGTTGGCGGCGTAGCTGGCGGCTTCTGAAACGGATCAGCCAGCAACGATCCGACCTGTTCGCGCACTGGTGTGGTGCCGGTGTTGTGGTGAGTGGATGATGGGAGCCGTATGACGCGAGAGTGTCACGTACGGTTCTGTGAGCACCTCGGGGGCAAGTTCCCCGGAGTGACTCGACAGCCAGGATGATGACCAACGACCCCGCCGCCGGTATCGGTGAGGTGCTCACCATTGACTTCCCGCGGCCCCGTAACTGGGAAGACATCATGGAAGATCCGCGGTACTACGAGCTGCGCAACAGCGCCCTCGA
>VFQS010000885.1_pt1 | contig 29766 bp, 35 predicted proteins | sample 3512361 | NCBI WGS metagenome assembly VFQS01 (sample SAMN10412375, study PRJNA504923) | tailings metagenome | isolation source: Relicate 1 Philex TSF3 active mining | place: Philippines
CTGAAAATCCTTGTGTCGGTGGTTCGATTCCGCCCCGGGCCACCAAGCTCAAACGATGCCCTGCTCATGCGGGGCATTTTCTTTTGGTCGAATGGATGGAGTGATCAATTGGCAAGGCGTACGTTTTTGCGTACTATACTAAAAAGGAGCGAAATTATGACCACATTAACCGCAAGTGAAGCTCGAGCAGGTCTCTACCGTTTGATTGATCAAGCGGCAGAATCACACAAGCCAGTGCTTATTTCTGGTAAGCGAGCAAATGCTGTTTTAGTTTCTGAGGAAGACTGGAGCGCTATTCAGGAGACTCTTTATCTATTGGCAATTCCAGGAATGCGCGAGTCAATTAAGGATGCTATGGCTGAGCCTATTACTAAAAGCAAAAGGGCACTGAAGTGGTGACCTGGAATTTAGCTTATTCCAAATATGCCATTAAGGATGCTAAAAAACTATCTGCCGTAGGCCTTAAAGATAAAGCCCAGGCGTTATTAGATATTTTAGAAGTAGACCCTCTCCAAAATCCGCCACCTTATGAGAAGTTGGTTGGTGACCTAAAGGGGGCATATTCACGCAGAATTAATATTCAACATCGCTTAGTTTATGAAATTTTGCGCAAGGAGAAGACGGTTCGAATCTTAAGAATGTGGACTCACTACGAATAGGGTTGGCGTGAGTCTAAAGCGGTGTAGCTCTTAGCCCATCATCGATTTCGCTGCGGGCCATTTATTAAAGTCAATAGATGCTCCTATGACAAAGCGTACGTTTTTACATACAGCGTAACGATGGAGATAAATTAGACGCTTTGTTTAAAATCCAATGCCTTATATCTGCTTAGTTTAGAGATTAGAGGGTTATTGGGGCTTTATTGACACGCTCCCATACAATTTCCTTTTATTTCATCTTTGGAATAGTTATGCGCTTTCTAACTCTCATTACCGCATCTATTTCACTGTTAACTGGTTGCGCGTTACATAACTATGGAGACGACCAGTTTCAGTTAACGATGGCTGCCCATGGAAAAGACATTATGTGGGTGCCCACCAAGGTCGATACGGCGACACAGATGCTCGCACTGGCGCAAGTAAAGTCCGGGGATACAGTCTATGACCTTGGCTCGGGGGATGGTGTGATTCCGATACAAGCCGCCAAGCGCTATGGTGTTCGGGCTATTGGAATTGAATACAACCCGGATTTGGTTGCACTATCAAAGCGCAATGCAATTCGTGAGAATGTGCAAAATTTAGTGACATTTAAGCAAGGCGATATCTTTGTTGAGGACTTTTCGTCGGCGACGGTCTTAACATTATTTTTGGGTGAGAGCCTGAATCTAAAACTAATGCCAACGATTTTAAAGATGAAGCCTGGAACCCGAGTGGTTTCAAATACATTTCGAATGGAATCCTGGATTCCTGATCAAGAGGTATCGGTTAGATCAAGCGAGACCACGATTGGCACATTAAATGAAACGATTTATTTATGGATCGTGCCAGCAAGCATCGATGGCATATGGGAATTTACTGGTTTACTGAGCCAAGACAAATCGACCGTTCGGTTTGTTCAGAAAAAACAGTTTTTTGATGGAACGATCAACCCGTCAGGTAGGCGATCTTTAGCGTTTGAGGATGGCCGAATTCGGGGAGATGCGATTCAATTTGATTTTGAGGGTAATGGAAAAAAATATGCGTTTAGAGGTCAGATTAGCGGAACTCACATAAGGGGGATGCTTAACGGAGATCCCAAATTGATAGTTGTCGGTAAACGTCTTTAATAACCTCTTGGCGGTGAATCGCTAGGTCATGTTTCTGTTAATTAGGATTTCTATCGATGTGAGATGGGGCCTAATAGACAAAAGAATTAATAACTGAGCCTGACACCTACAACGCACTTACCGTTAGCCTATTTTTAGCAGGATCACGCCCAGCAGAATGAGTGCAACACCAATCCAACGAATTGGAATATTGGCATCACCAAAAACCAAGACCCCTAGGGTAAATGTACCTACAGCGCCAATCGACGTCCAAACGGCATAGGCCGTTCCAATCGGAATCTCCTTTAAAGAGTACCAAAGAAGCATCCCACTTAGGGCCATGCTGATCACAGCAATGCCAATGCCCCAAATTTTCATATTGGGGAGATCGGCAAGCTTTAATCCTAAGGGCCAGCCAATTTCACAGGCGCCAGCGAGAAGTAGTGAAATCCAGTAAATACTCAAGAGTAATTAATCTTCTATGTGAATGAACTACGCTAGCATAGCAAAGATGAAAATATTGATCACTGGAGTCACCGGATTTATTGGACAACATTTGGTAAGCCGTCTGTTGGAGGAAGGTTATTCGGTGAGCGCGACTGCTAGATCTGAGGCCGATGCGCAATCTTTAAATCAGCGTGGGGTCAACACGACCCAGATCGATCTTCTATTGGCAAATGATTTGCAATCCTTAGTTCGTGGTCACGACTGCGTGATTCATTGTGCGGCCCACGTTGGGCTGTGGGGACCGAAATCACTCTATGAGAATCTGAATATTCAGTTAACGAAACGACTGCTTCAGGCCGCTACTCAAGAGGGCGTTAGAAAATTTATTTACATGAGCTGTGCAAATGTGGTGCTCAATGATTCTGTGCCGATCGAAGATGCTACTGAAGAAATGCCAATTTGCCATCAAGAATCATTGCGTTACGCTCACTCAAAGGCGCAGGCTGAAAAATTAGTAATGTCGAGTGCATCAGAGCGTTTTACTGCGATCGCATTGCGACCCGCCTTGGTTTGGGGTAATGGAGACATGATCGATCGCCAAATCGGACCCGCCGCAGATCGTGGACAGTTTGGTTGGTTTGGTCATGGTCGCTATCCCTATTCAACTTGTTACATCGGAAATTTATGCGAGGCGATTTTGCAAGTTCTAATACAGAATGTATCTAGCGGTGCATTTTTTATTCGGGATGAGGAGCAAATGAATCTACGCGAATTTCTGAGTACACGATTACAGGCAGGTGGTTATGCGGTGCCGACCCTATCCATCCCACCAGCAGTTGCTTGGCCTTTGGCACGATTTACAGAAAATGGCTGGAACTATTTGCCACTCAAAGGCGAGCCACCACTTGTGCGTGAGGCAGTGCGGACCATGGGTTATCCATTTACCGTCTCCATCAACAAGGCAAAGAATGCATTTGAATATCGCGCTCGATATTCCGTGGCTGAGGGATTGGCGGTAATTCAGAGGGGCGCCAATAAATCGCTCAATATTTCGTAATACGAAACGGTGTGCTGAAAAATGAAACAGCCCCTATAAAAAATCCACAAGCAAATAATGCTGATAAGATAAATTATTGATTTATATAGGTTTATTTTGGAATACCCTATGCTACATTGATCTCATCAAATTACTTTTTTCTTTTGGAGGATCTATGAATAGCAAGCTTGTTGACGAAGCACCGTACCACCCAGGTTATGAAGATGCGTCCTTTGAGCAGGTTGAGAACCCATTAATGACGGAATTAGCTCAATACCGCAAAATGAATGAGCGCTATATTGAAACTGCTAAGAAAATTGTTGAGTTTTTAGGTGCTGGCAGTAAGGCCGCAGCTTGAGACTTAGCTCTCCGATCAATAAATAACCACCTTCGGGTGGTTTTTTATTGTCAACTCCATCGTGCACCATGTCTCAAAACCGAAAGGATATCTTTCCATAGATAGACCAATCATAGGCCTGAAAGGTTTCCACCACCTGTTTGCTGGCGCCCACCGCAAACAAAAGATGTTTGTTTAGAGAATGAGTCACCATGGCATCTAAGGGTACAAACCAACCACCACCTGCGGTGTTATACAGAATCCCGTTTTCATCCCAAAAACGAATTTGTGTGCCAGGGGAAAGTTGTAATCCAATCGTGGGGTACAGTTGAAGCGTGCGCAATAGCGGCGGCTGCGATGGATTGGCCGCAAACGAATTATTTTTACTATCAAACCCGTACATGTAACGAACTAAAGGTGAAAAGTCAGATAGCAAGGACTTACTTGAGGACTGAGGAACAAACGACGCACTTACTTGTGGGCCAACCGCCCATTGACCGTTATTGCCAAATGGAAAAATAATACGACCACCTAGGTTTAGATTCCACTTGGGGAAAAAATCAGGAGGCATACCCCAAACAGTAAGCATCGTGTTGCCCGCACTAAATTGGCCGCTGCTTTGCCCCGGGGCTTCAGGCCCCCAAGTGGAGTTATAGGCCGTATCAATCCGCATCATGCCTTTCCACTGATTGATCGATAGTGGTTGATAGAATCGAAGACGATAAATGTCGCTAAGGGTGCTATCGCCATATCCATTTTGATAGACCCATAACTCCAAAATCGACTCCTTGCTGTAATTAAAGGAATCCGTTTTCAGTCTTAAGAGATTATCTGGCTCTCCCGCGGTATCACTATTTTGAGCAAAGCCGTATTGAGTGAACAGTACAAAAAATCCACAGAATAAGGTTCTAAAAATTCTCATGACTTCATTGGCGTAGATATGAAGGAGTAACAAGATCTTGTATATTAGACTCCATAGCCACCAAAGGTATAAAAATGGGTATTAACAATTCAAAGCCCGATCTTGAGCGACTCTTTGAGCAAAACCGACAGTGGATCGAGTCGGTGACGAGTGCTGACCCAGATTATTTTTCAAGATTAGTTGATCAGCAAAATCCCGAATATCTGTGGATTGGATGTTCGGATTCACGTGTTCCTGCCAACCAAATCGTTGGGCTCAAGCCTGGTGAGGTGTTTGTTCATCGCAATATCGCCAATATCGTCGTTCATACTGACTTCAATGCCCTATCGGTGATCCAATTTGCGATTGATCGTTTAAAAGTTAAGCATATTATTGTGGTGGGGCATTATGGTTGTTCAGGAATTGCTGCCGCGCTGAATAATACTCGTATTGGAATCGCGGATAACTGGATTCGACACATTAAAGATGTGCACGATAAGCATCATCACGAGCTTTGTGCTATCGAAGAAGAGAATGCTCGATTAGATCGGCTTTGTGAGCTCAATGTATTAGAGCAAGTCATCAATATTGGACAAACCAATATCGTGCAAGATGCTTGGGCGAAGGGGCAAACCATTTCAATTCATGGTTGTATCTATCGACTGCATGACGGCTTGCTCAAAGATCTTCATACCAGCATCTCTAACCCCCAAGAGTTACATGATCGATATCATGCACAGTTAATGAGCCAAGGGTCGTCATGAGCGTTCATGTCATCGGAATATTTAAAATACAGAGCCCGCGAGATTTTGATGACTATCGTGCTCAGGTTGGCGCAACCATTGAGCTCTATGGAGGCAAGGTAATACGCAGGGGGGTTTGCGAGAATCCTTTTTGGAACCAGTTAAACGCCGCGCCGTTTGATACCTTTGTTGAACTTAGTTTTTCAAGTCTGGAAGATGCAAAGCGTTGGGCTAATAGCCCTGAATACTCAGCATTACTTCCAGTGCGCGAGCGAGCGATGCAATTGACGCTCTTTCCGGTGTTGGTCTAAAAACGCTCTTCTTTGCCTAAGATACGCCACTGCCCACTTGGCAGTGATCCTAGGGTTATCTGACCAATGCGGATTCGTTTTAGACCAATAACATTGAGATCAACGAGCTCACACATTCGACGAATTTGTCGTTTGCGACCCTCTCGTAATACAAAACGGAGTTGATCCTCGTTTTGCCAGCTCACTTTAGCCGGTTTTAGTGCTTTGCCATCTAGCGATAGTCCGTGCTGCAAAGCGCGCAAACCCGCGTCCGACAATTTACCGCTGACACGAACCAGATACTCCTTTTCGATCGGACTATCTTCCCCGATTAACAACTTTGCGATCCGTCCATCTTGGGTAAGCACTAATAGACCCGAGGAATCAATATCAAGCCGTCCGGCAGGGGCGAGGCCTTTAAGGATGGAGCGTTCAGTTCGCTGGGGCGCGCTCGCATATTGATTTTCGGGGACGATGAGAGACGCTGCTGGCTTATATTGTCCCTCATCATCTAAATGCGAAATATAGCCTACTGGCTTATTCAGCAAAATGGTGAGGCGTTGTTCTTGCTGACGCTTGGCCCCTGATCGTAACTCAATCGTTTGGTGCCGATAAGCCCGCGTACCTAATTCTTGAACAATCTCGCCATCAAGGGTTACCAAACCCTGTTCAATATAAGCATCTGCTTCCCGCCTCGAACATAAACCACGCTCGGATAGTAGTTTGGAAACCCGAATTTTTTCCATTACCAAAATATCAACCAAACTAGGCCAATAATGAATACCCACTTGCCAATGTAATAGATCTCGCGGTGTGAAGCCTTTAGCTTTTTCGTCTGCATGCGCAGCCGATAAAAATAAGTAAAGAGGACATTTACAAAACCAAGCGATTCACCCTCAACGTTTTGTGAGGCTGCAGCACTCATTACTTGTAAACCAAACCAGCGATTAAAGCCCTGCATCATTTTGGTGTGGAGTGGCCTCTCGATATCGCAAAACAAGACAATCCGTTGATGGTCGGTATTATTGGCTGCAAAGTGGATGTAGGTTTCATCAAATACAACTGCCTCGCCATCCTTCCAATAGTAGGGTTCACCATCGACATCGATAAAACAATGTGGGCTGTTCGGAGTCACGAGCCCCAAATGGTAGCGCAATGACCCAGCATAAGGATCGCGATGGCGAACCAATTTTGCTCCGGGAGGCAGCGAGGCAAACATGGCAGCCTTGATGCTTGGGATCGATTTAAGTAGCGCAACTGTTTGGGGGCAGGCCGCTTCGGCTGACGGCAGATCTTTGCCGTACCAGTATAAATAAAAGCGTTTCCAGCCAGTACGAAAAAAAGAATTAAAGCCAATATCGTTATAGCCAGTTGCTTGACGAATTTGCCCGCTATCTTGAAGAGCCAAGGCTTCATCCCGGATGATCTGCCAGCGATCTTTTAAGGGCTGTAGCTCTGGGAATGCATTAACAGGCAGGTAGGGGCTACGAGATACTTTAGAAAACAAATATATCAAGGTATTAATGGGCGCTAATAACACCACATAATCAGTAAGGGAGCGTAGTAAGCCAAAGCGAACCTTGCCCCGAAAATAAATAAACAGGGCTGATCCTAAAAAAACCAGAAAAATACTATGACGAATCTCCATGCCGATCCCTACTTACGAAGCTGCGCCTGACGTCGTTGGATCTCTGCGTCAATTTTCTTCAACATAGCATCATCTGGATTTTTCCAACTGGCACCCGATTGATTGGCCATATAGACAACCGATGCCGCAAAATCGCTGACACTCAAATCGGGTTTCCCCCCTTTAGCGGGCATGCCACGAACTCCAACGTAGCCGTGGGCCGTAATTTGAACCTGACCTTCCTTAATGAGCGCCCCCCATTTGGCTTTATCGCCTAGCTTTGGAGCTCCGGCCACTCCGGGGGTATGACAGCTGGCGCAAACCTGCTGATAGGTCGACTCACCCGAGTTGGCCAATGAGGTAGCTGAAAAGAGAAGCAAGGCGTAGGCACTTAATAAATAAGAAGCTGTAATGGGGCGCATCATAAACTCATCCTCTTTAGTCAATTGAATCCAGTAAGATAGCTTTTTAATTCAGTCACTTATATGGCACGTTTTTTTCGATCACTTCTTATTTTAGTTCTGATTGGCGGCGTTTTAACTGCCGGCTATACCTATCTAATGCTTCATTGGAGTTATGCGGAGGGTGAGCGAGCTGGCTATGTTCAAAAGTTTTCTAAACGGGGCTGGCTTTGTAAAACCTGGGAAGGTGAGCTAGCGATGGTCTCGATGCCAGGAACGATGTCTGAAAAGTTCTTCTTTTCGGTGCGTGATGATGCCGTTGCCAATAAGATTAACGCCAATATGGGGCGTAAAGTTGCATTGCAGTATGAGCAGCACGTTGGTTTACCGACAAGTTGTTTTGCAGAAACCCAGTATTTTGTCGTTGACTTAGTCGTTTTGGATTAGTCATATCCTAAAAGGCTCTGCGGCCAATTTTTTTCAAAAGATTATTTATTTTTATAACATTTTGTGTTTACAATTGCGTCAGCGCATATGCGCAACACAATGAACAATCAACAAGGAGCTTCACTTGAATAAAGCAGACTTAATCGCAGCAATTGCTGACGATGCCGAGATTTCTAAAGCAAAAGCAGAGTACGCACTAAATTCTGCTATTGAGCACATCATCAAAGCAGTAACCAAGGGTGACTCAGTGCAATTAATTGGTTTTGGAACATTTGCCTCTGGCAAGCGTGCTGCCCGCATGGGTCGCAATCCAAAAACTGGTGAGCCTCTCAAAATTGCCGCTTCCAAGACTGTTAAGTTTTCTGCTGGTAAGGCATTTAAAGACGCTGTTAATAAGCGTAAAAAGTAATCGAGAGCGATCTCTTATAAACCCAGCTTCGGCTGGGTTTTTTATTGCCACCTAGCTTTGTACGAGTCGTCGGTGGCGATGGATACTCATTAAGATGCCAGCCCCAAACCCAAGCGTGACAAGGGCTGTGCCGCCATAGCTAAGGAGCGGGAGCGGTACGCCAACCACCGGTAAGAGCCCAGTGACCATGCCGATATTGACAAAGGCATAGGTGAAAAAGATCATGCTAATAGCGCCCCCCAAGAGGCGCGTAAATAAAGTAGGCGCATTGACTGAGATCGCCAGACCACGCTTAATCAGTGCAAAAAAGAGCAGGATCAAAAGAATATTGCCAAGAAATCCAAACTCTTCAGCAAAAACAGCAAAAACAAAGTCAGTATGTTTTTCAGGAATAAACTCCAAATGGGACTGAGTTCCTTCGCGCCAGCCTTTCCCAAAAAACCCACCGGAGCCAACCGCAATGACTGCCTGAATCGTATGAAAGCCTTTTCCAAGTGGATCACTAGATGGGTCAAGCAATGTACAAACCCTATTTTTTTGATACTCCCGAATGAATGGCCAAGTGACGTCGGGAGCACAAATGCTGCTACTAAATATAACCAGCAAAAGAGTCGCAATTCCGCCAATTGCCACCACAGGAATGATCCAACGCCAAGGTAAGCCTGCCAAAATAATGACGTAGAGGCCAGAGGCAAGCACCAACAGAGAGGTTCCTAAATCAGGCTGACGAGCAATCAAAAATACCGGTAAAGCCAGCAATAGCGCTGCCACCAGATAATCAAATCCTGAGCGAATCCCCTCGCGTTTTTGGAAATACCAGGCGAGCATGAGTGGTACCGCGATCTTCATAATCTCGGATGGCTGAATCACAATACCGACATTAATCCAGCGTCTAGCACCCTTTTTGATTAATCCAAAAATAGCAACGGCGATTAGTAGGGCAATACCAATGCCGTATATCCAAACCGCAGCCATCTCCAGCCATTTGGGCGGAATCTGTGAAACAAGCCACATAATCACAAAGGCAATTAGAAGGTTGCGAACCTGATCGAGAATCGCTACCGGCGTTCCTTGGCCAGCCGATAAAAACACAAAGAAGCTAATCAAGGCAAGGGCTAAGAAGATAAAGCCTAGGCGAGAATCGAAGCCACTAAACGCTCGTAAAAGTAATGGTTTGAGACGAACTAAGGTACTCTTTTCCATTCCGGAATCTCCTTAGGCCATTTGCCATCAATATAGTAATCAAGCGCTTTACGAGCAATCGGTGCAGCATGCTGGGCACCAAAACCTGCATTTTCAACAATCATCGCAATGGCAATTTTGGGTTTGTCATTGGGCGCATACGCCACAAATAGAGCATGGTCACGTAAGAACTCAGGCGTTGAGGAATGATTATATGTTTTTGCATTCAAGCTAAATACTTGAGCCGTGCCTGTTTTGCCTCCTACGCTATAGGGCGTATTCCGAAATGAAGATGCTGATGTTCCCGATCGATTTACCTCCACCATCGCTTTTTTAATCACTTCAACATTTTCTGGCTTGAGATTAATGCGATAACTTTCTTTAGGGGTCGTGAGTTCTTTTTGGCGCGTGAATGGATCTTCAATTGCTTTTGCAATATGGGGCTTCATGACCACACCATAATTGAGTACATTTGCAAGCCCATGTGCTAATTGCAAAATGGTGAATGCGTTATAGCCTTGACCAATTCCGAGTGAGATCGTTTCGCCTTCGAACCACTTTTGTTGTTCGGGCTTTTTAAATGCCGTCTTTTTCCATTCCGTAGACGGTAGCACCCCTTTTGCTTCTCCATCGAGATCAATGCCTGTGAGCTGACCAAAGCCCAAGGGTTTCATAAAATCGTGCATCATGTTGACGCCCATGTCGCGCGCTAACAAGTAGTAGTAGGTATCGCAAGACTCCACAATGGATTTCTCCATATTAACCATTCCATGCCCGCCAACTTTATCGTCACGGAACGTGTTATTACCAAAGGTAAAAAAACCTGGATCAGCAATCGCATCTTCAGCCTTACGTTTGTTGAGCTCAAGTGCGGCTAATGCCATAAAAGGTTTATAGGTTGATGCGGGGGGATAAATTCCTTTCAGGGGACGGTTATAGAGCGGTTTTTCCTTTGACTCGTTTAGCTCTTTCCAAGTAACTGGATCAATGCCTTCCACAAAGTCATTGGGGTTGAAGTTTGGCTTCGATACAAAAGCCAGAACATCACCAGTCTCAGGTTCAATGGCGACAAAAGCGCCGCGATACTTACCATAGAGCTGTTCAACCAGAGCTTGCAACTTAATGTCAATTGAGAGAATGACATTTTTACCAGGGATGGATGGCCTACTGGATAGAGTGCGCACAGGCTTGCCGCCCGCGGTAATTTCGACCTCGTCGTAGCCCGGAACACCACGCAAGACCCTCTCATACGTTTGTTCAATGCCAATCTTCCCGACGTATTGAATACCAGGCAAGAATGCACCTTGAAGCGCATAAGGGTCTTGACTGCCTTTCGTGGTCTCAAGTTCGTTTTGCATCCGCTCCTTATCTTTTTGTGAGACGCGCCCAATGTAGCCAATCAGATGCGAGGCTAATTCGTTATAGGGATATTCACGAAAATTGCGCGCACTGACATCGACTCCAGGAAAGCGATAGCGATTTGCTAGAAACCGAGCCATCTCTGCCTCAGTCAGCATGGAGCGCAGCGGAAAGGTGCCCATGTTGCGAGAATCTTCTAAGGCGCGTTTAAAGTTACGACGATCTCTGGGGCCAATCTGAATAATTTCAGAGAGCTGATTAATCAGGTCATCGACGTTGCCTTTAATTTGAGAGGCGTCAACCTCTAGTGTCAGTGCTGAATAATTACGCCCAATCACAATGCCATTACGATCAATCAGCAATCCTCGATTGGCGGGGACTGGGACAATGGCAATTCGATTGCTCTCAGCAAGGGTTGAATATTGCTGGTGGCTAACAATTTGTAACCAAAATAAGCGGACAACGAGAAACCCAAAACAGATACCTACGAAGATCATTGCGATCCGCGCTCGCTCCTGAAACGAATAGAGATCGGGTTTTTTAATTGAGGACATGCTGCTTACAGGGGTCGATGGGGGTCGACATCAATGGGTCGTCGCTGTGGCAAGAGCAAAAGATAACTGGCAAGTGGCCAAAGCAGGGCCTCAATGGCTGCTTGGATAAGGCTCGTTAGACCCCACCAATAGATTTGCTCATTTAGAGCCCAAAGCACAATGACTGGAAAAATTGAAACTAAGGCAAAGATAGGAAACACGTTTAGGATTTGGGTGGTCACAGGCAAAGCAGTAATGCGGTGATGCCAGGCAATTGCAATGTACGCCACCAGTGAGTAACTAAAGGCATGAACTCCGAGCAAGGCCCCGCCATGAATATCCATTACTAACCCAAATACAAATGCTGTGATTACACCAACAAAGCGATGCTGATGGATGTTCCAAAACACAATGCAAATAATGAGCCAGTCTGGAACCCAGGCATGATTGCCCCAGGGTAAAAAATTCAATAACAGGGCGACGAATAGGCTTAAGTAAATAAAAGGCAGCTTGACCGGGCGAAGAATGTAGCCGCTTTGGTAATCAATCATGGCTGCCCCTTGGGTCGCGTTTGTCGTCGACCGGTCGATGACGGCGTACTACTATTTGAGGCTGGCTTGGCGTCTAACTGCGGGTCGTAGATTAAGGCAAGCGCTTGGAGATGACGATTGACTTCGGCAACCGGACTGCAAAAGACATTCGCGGAGTTTTGATCGAGATTGCGCTCGATTTTGGTAATCACAGCCACCGCAAACCCTGGGGGATACACACCATCAACCCCTGAAGTTAGGAGAATGTCGCCAACCTCAAGATCACTGGCCACTGGTAAGTAACGCAGTTGTAATAACTGACCACGTCCGCTGCCGACCACTGCCGCGCGAAGTCCATTGCGTGCGACAAGGACTGGAACTGCAAAATCACGATTTTCCAATAAAGACACTTCGGCTGAATTGTCATACAGGCGAACCACTTGACCGAGAATGCCCATGTCATTGGCAATTGGTGAACCTAATCGTAGGCCTTGGTTTTCACCCCGATTGATCACGACACGTTGTGAGATGGGATTTGGTGGATTAAATAAAATTTCCACAGGAACCGTTTTAAACGTCACCTTCTTTTGCAAATCCAAGAGACTACGAAGATTTTGATTCTCAACCGCGAGGAGCGCAGATTGATTGGCTAGCAGCGAGAGTTCTGCTTGTCGCAATTTGAGAGTCTCATTTTCCTTTTCAAGCGTGCTGCGACTGGTTAAATAGTCACTACCCCCTGAAATCATCGAGCCAGGTAGAAGCATCAGCTGCTCAAATGGTCGCAGAACGATATTGACTTGGTTACGAATAAAGTCCAGCGACTTGATCTGAAAATCAATAATCATGAGCGCCAGAGCAATCACAAGGCACGCAATTAATTTGGCAAGCGCAGGAATGCCTTGCTTGAAAAGTGGTGGGGCGCTATAGTGCACAGCCCGCTCCGGCGTTTAGCCGCCTATTCTTGTGAGAACACTCCACCTAATTTATCCATGCGCTCTAATGCAATGCCGCAACCACGTGCAACACAGGTCAGGGGATCTTCTGCGACATGGATTGGCAAGCCAGTTTCTTCCATTAAGAGGCGATCGAGGTCACGCAGTAAGGCGCCGCCGCCAGTTAGCATAATGCCGCGTTCCGCAATGTCGGCAGCAAGCTCGGGCGGAGTTTGCTCAAGGGCTGCTTTTACCGCAGTCACAATTTGATTAAGTGGATCAGTTAATGCTTCTAGGATTTCATTGCTGGTCACAGTAAAGCTTCGGGGAATCCCCTCCGAGATATTGCGCCCCTTGATTTCTAGTTCTTTGACTTCGGTGCCTGGGAAAGCTGAACCAATCGCTTTTTTAACTGCTTCAGCCGTTTGTTCACCAATGAGCATACCGTAGTTCCGTCGGATGTAATTCGTAATTGCTTCATCGAACTTGTCTCCTCCAACCCGAACCGAACCTTTGTAAACAACACCACCAAGGGACATGACACCCACTTCAGTCGTTCCGCCACCAATGTCAACCACCATGGATCCCGCAGCTTCCGAAACTGGGAGCCCCGCACCAATGGCAGCCGCCATTGGCTCTTCAATCAGAAATACTTGAGAGGCACCCGCACCTAAGGCAGATTCACGAATCGCACGACGCTCAACTTGTGTCGAACCGCAAGGCACACAGATAATGATTCGAGGGCTGGGTTTTAATAGTTTGCTCTCATGAACCATTTTGATAAATTGCTTGAGCATTTGCTCGGTGATGGTGAAATCTGCAATCACACCATCTTTCATGGGACGAATTGCTTCGATGTTTCCCGGCACTCGTCCTAACATGCTCTTTGCTTCGCGACCAACCGCCAAAATGGTTTTTTTGGCATTTGGGCCGCCCTCTTGGCGGATTGCAACAACCGAGGGCTCATCGAGCACAATGCCCTTATCACGCATGTAAATTAAGGTATTTGCGGTACCTAGATCAATGGCTAGGTCATTGGAAAAATAGCTACGAAAGAGACCAAACATAATGTAAGTGGGAAAATAGAAATATTAATTAGCTCAAAGATGAAATGATACTCTAGCACCCCATGGATATAAATGAAGTTCACCGTATAGCGAAGCTCTCTCGCTTGCAATTAAGCGCCTCAGAGGCCGAGGCGGTATTGCCACAATTAGAGGCCGTTTTTGCTCTCGTCGAACAAATGCAAGCGGTCAATACCGAGCAGATTGAGCCCTTACCCCACCCCATTTTGTTTATTGAGGATTTATCGCAGCCCTTACGGGCTGACGCGTGTACGGAGAGTAATGCGCGCGAGCAGAATATGGCGAACGCACCCGCGCAAGCCGAGGGTTACTTTTTGGTCCCGAGGGTGATCGAATGAATTGGCAGCACCAAACCCTGCAAAGTTTATCTAAGTCATTGATTAATAAAGAAATATCAAGCTTAGAGTTATGTGAGTTCTTTCTTGAGCGGATCACAAAATACCAGCATCTAAATGCCTACCTTGATGTTTTGCCAGACCAGACGCGAGAGCAGGCTAGACGCGCCGATCAGCTGATATCACAAGGGCTTGCGGGACCCTTAACCGGAATTCCGATTGCCCATAAAGATGTCTTTGTGACCAAAGAGTGGGCCACGACGGCGGCTTCCAAAATGTTGGCGGGCTATAAAAGCCCCTTTGATGCAGCCGTGGTAGCAAGTTTGGGCTTGCCAGATGCAGATAATCCAAAAGCTGCAGGTATGGTGTGTCTGGGCAAAACCAATATGGATGAGTTTGCAATGGGTTCCTCCAATGAGAATTCTGCATTTGGGGCTGCCCTCAACCCATGGAATAACGGGCGGGTCTCGGGCGGATCCTCTGGCGGTTCAGCAGTTGCCGTTGCCGCCGGATTGGCGCCAATCGCTACTGGGACCGATACCGGTGGATCGATTCGGCAACCAGCTGCTTTTTGTGGCCTGACTGGGATTAAGCCAACTTACGGTCGTGTTTCGCGATACGGCATGATTGCTTACGCCTCCTCACTGGATCAGGCAGGCCCCATTGGAAAAACCGCCGAGGATTGCGCTCTATTACTGAGTGCCATGTCGCAGCATGACCCCCGTGATTCAACATCCCTGGCTGATAGCGGCGAAGACTACGGACGTTTTCTGAATCAAGCTTGGTCGGGCGAAGATCCTAAAAAACCTCTATTGGGCTTACGCATTGGTTTGCCCAAAGAATTTTTTGCCGAGGGTCTGTCGCACGATGTAGCGCAAGCGGTGCTAGCTGCGAAAGAGGCGCTTCAGTCTTTGGGGGCTGTTGTTTGCGAAGTGAGTTTGCCTAAAACCAAGCTTTCGATCCCGGTGTATTACGTTTTAGCTCCCGCTGAAGCATCGAGCAACTTGAGTCGTTACGACGGGGTGCGTTATGGCCATCGTGCGAGCGAGTACTCTGATTTATTGGAGATGTATCAACGGTCCCGCAGTGAAGGTTTTGGTGCGGAGGTGAAGCGGCGCATTTTGATTGGAAGTTATGTCTTATCGCACGGCTACTACGATGCTTATTATCTGCAAGCCCAGAAAATTCGTCGCATTATTGCTGCAGATTTTGCGCAAGCTTTCACTCAGTGCGACGTGATTTTGGGACCTGTAGCTCCGGATGTCGCTTGGGGCCTGGGTGAAAAGACCAAAGACCCCTTGCAGATGTACTTAGAAGACATTTATACCTTGTCAGCGAATTTGGCGGGCTTACCAGCAATGAGCGCGCCGTGTGGATTCTCGGGTGATGGATTACCGATTGGAATGCAATTGATCGGAAATTATTTCTCCGAGGCTCGCCTATTACAAGTTGCACACCAGTATCAGCAAGTGAGCGACTGGCATCTGCACAGACCCGAAGGGATGGCATGATGAAGTGGGAAATTGTCATCGGACTTGAGACCCATACGCAACTGTTAACACAGTCCAAAATATTTAGTGGGGCGAGTACGCAATTTGGCGCCCAGCCAAATACCCAAGCTTGTGCAGTTGATTTAGCGCTACCAGGGGTGTTGCCCGTTTTAAATCGTCAAGCGGTTGAGCATGCGATTCGTTTTGGTTTGGCAATTGGTGCCCAGATTTCTCCGCGCAGTATTTTTGCCCGTAAAAATTATTTTTACCCTGATCTGCCTAAGGGCTATCAAATTAGTCAATATGAGATACCAGTGGTCGTCGGCGGACAAATTGAAATCGTTGTCGATGGCCAGACCAAGGTGGTTGAGCTAACGCGGGCCCACTTAGAGGAAGATGCTGGTAAATCGGTTCATGAGAACTTTACTGGCCCCCATGGTGAGCCAGCGAGTGGGATCGACCTAAATCGAGCCGGGACTCCTCTTTTAGAGATTGTGACCGAGCCGGTGATGCGCAGCGCAGCTGAGGCAGTTGCTTATGCTAAAGCCCTTCATAGCCTAGTGGTGTGGTTGGGGGTATGCGATGGCAATATGCAAGAAGGCTCGTTTCGCTGCGATGCCAATGTATCGGTGCGACCCATGGGACAGACTGAATTTGGGACACGCTGCGAGATTAAGAATTTAAATTCTTTCCGATTCTTAGAAGAGGCAATTCAGTATGAAGTGCGACGCCAAGTTGAACTAATTGAAGATGGCGGTACGGTTATTCAGGAAACGCGCTTATACGACCCCGATCTTCAAGAAACGCGCAGTATGCGCAGCAAAGAAGACGCACAAGATTATCGGTATTTTCCAGACCCTGATTTATTACCACTTGTCATTCATGCGGATTGGATTGACGAAATTCGCGCTGGTATGCCAGCATTACCAGCGACGTTACGCGCGCAGTGGCAATCCGAATACGGACTTAGCTCGTACGATAGTCAGATCCTCAGCCAGGACCGTGCCACAGCTGATTTATTGATGGAGCTGGTTCGCCGTTTGGGCGCGAAACACGCCAAGACGATTGCGAACTTCATTGCTGGCGATTTGGCCTCGGCTTTAAATCGCTCGAATTTATCCGCTCATGAATTACCAATCGATATTGCTCAGATTGAGGTACTACTTAATCGTTCTCTAGACGGAACGATTTCCAACAAGATTGCAAAAGAGATATTCATCTCAATTTGGGAGGATGCGCTCGCCAACAAACCGGCCATCCCAATTGATGAAGTGATTGAGCAACGGGGATTAAAGCAAATTACCGACATTGGCGCCCTAGAAGCCCTCGTTGATGGGGTGTTACAGGCCAATTCAAAATCCGTTGAAGAGTTTAAGTCTGGCAAAGAGAAAGCCTTTAACGCCTTAATCGGGCAGGTGATGAAAGCCTCGCAAGGTAAAGCAAATCCTCAGCAGCTCAATGAGATATTGCGCAAGAAATTACAAAGTGGATAGGAAACGAAATGAGTGCTCCAGAGCTGAGTCAGGATGAACAAGAAGCCTTAGTGGCCCAATGGCTAAAAGCTTGCCCAGGATTTTTTGAGCGCCATGCTGAGGTCTTGCAAGAAGTTCGTCTAAAAGATCCCAACAGCGATCGAGCCATTTCGTTGCAAGAGCGGCAAATGCATTTGCTACGCTCACAAAACCAAGAGCTCAATGCACGCTTAAACGAAATGCTACGTTTTGGTAGCCGTAATGATAAGACCCAAGTGGGAATGGTTGCTTGGTTACAAAAGCTCATTGAAGCGCAAGATACTCAGCAAGTAAATAGCGCGATCGAAAGTGGTCTTTCCTCTGTCTTTGAGGTGGAGGTTTGTAAAGTATTGCCAATTGATTCTGCGTTTGAGGCATTGTTAGAGCGCCCCATTTGCCAGCCCTTCACGAAATGTCCAGATGTATTCAAAGAAAAGCTAGCCCATTTGCAGGCCAATGATGATTGGCAGAGCGTTGCAATATTAGCAATGCCATTGGAGCAAAATCGATTTGCTGGCTTAGCTCTTCTTAGTAAAGACGGCGAACGTTTTACAGAGGATATGGGCGTGTTTTATTTAAGACAAATTGCTGGTTTAGCTGCAGCAGCATTACGGCGGGTTGCCGGTTAAGCACAAACAAGCACACGATTGTGGACACTCTCTCGGCGAAGATCGAGGCCTACCTAAATAACTTGCATGTTGTGCGGCAATTATCGCTTCATACGATTAAAGCGTACCGCGCTGATTTAAAAATTCTCTGCGAGAGCGCGCAAGTCGAGCAGTGTGCGATTGATCAAATTAATCATGCACTCATTCGTCGTTGGACTGCAACGCTTCACGCCAAGGGGCTATCTGCGCGATCGATTGCTCGAGTTTTATCGGCATGGCGCGGTTTTTATGACTGGCTCTTATTGGAAAGTAAAGGTCAGCTTGGGCTTGGATCAAACCCCGTTGCCGATATCAAAGCCCCCAAGCGCAGTAAGTTGCTACCGAAGGCATTATCGGTGGAACAAGCACTAGCCCTCATTGAGTTCGCCGCTAAGGAGGCAGCCGAAAATGAAGAGTGGGAACTGAGTCGTGATCATGCTTTGATCGAACTTTTGTATTCATCGGGCTTGCGCCTATCGGAGCTGCTCGGCTTAGATAGTGAGCCAAGTCGAGATTCTTTGGGTTGGATTGATTGGAGTGCAAGCGAGGTTTCGGTTCTTGGTAAGGGTAATAAGCGCAGGACCATTCCAGTTGGCAAGCCCGCCATGGCAGCATTACAGCGCTGGAAATCGCAACGTGCTTTGTTAACGTTGCAGGATGAGCGAGCTTTATTTGTATCGATTCAGGGTAGGCGTCTTGCGCCACGCACCGTGCAGGCCCGTTTGCGGTCGATGGCCATTCGGGCTGGTTTGCCCACCCATGTGCATCCGCACATGATGCGCCACAGTTTTGCTAGCCATGTTCTGCAATCGTCCCATGACTTGCGAGCCGTGCAAGAAATGTTAGGACACGCCAGCATTGCCAGTACGCAAATTTACACCGCGCTGGATTTTCAGCATTTAGCAAAAGCCTATGACAGTGCTCACCCACGCGCCAAAGTAAAGGGTAATAAAACGTGAACTGCAACATTATTCTTGAGGCGGGTAAGGAGCGCCCCATCGTGCGAAGGCACCCTTGGGTCTATGCCACTGCAATCAAGCGGGTTGATGGAAAGCCAAAAGCAGGTGCAACGGTTCAGATCCTGAGTCAAGATGGCCGCTGGATTGCCAAAGGAGCCTATAGTCCTTTATCTAAAATCCGCGTTCGCGTTTGGTCATGGAATGAAAGCGAAGCCATCGATCACGCCTTCTTTAAGCGCAAAATTAGTACCGCAATACAGCATCGGCAGCAATGGGTAAAAGATAGCAATGCGATTCGGTTAATTGCTGGGGAGGTCGATGGATTGCCCGGTCTGATTGTTGACCAATATGATCGCGTGATTGTTTGCCAGTTTCTGAGTGCGGGCGTGGAATATTGGCGAGACGCCATCATTAGCGCCTTACAAGAGCAAACCCAATGTTCTTTGATAGTCGAACGATCGGATGCCGCAGTGCGAGCTCGAGAGGGATTAGCAGAGCAGAGCGGAATTTTGTCTGGCGAGCATGATGGCGAACTCATTTTGGTCAATGAGCATGGAGTTCAGTATGGAATCGATGTGCTCGGAGGTCATAAGACTGGTTTTTATATTGATCAGCGTGATAACCGCAAGATGGTGTCTGAGCTCGCAAGTAATCGCCGGGTGCTCAATATGTTTTGCTACACCGGTGGATTCTCTTTGGCAGCTTTGCAAGGAGGAGCAAAGAGCGTGATGTCGGTTGATTCATCTGGCGATGCCTTGGCCTTGGCACAGCGTCAAATGGCAATGAATGACTATTCTCCGGAATTGGCGACCTGGCATGATGCCGATGCCTTTGCTACCCTTCGAGAACTGCGTGGCGCCCAAGAAAAATTTGATTTAATTGTCTTGGACCCCCCAAAGTTTGCGCCTTCGGCTCAGCATCTTGAGCGTGCCTTAAAGGCTTATAAAGAGATTAATCGCGCTGCCTTGCAATTACTGAATCCGGGCGGCCTGCTATTCACATTTTCCTGCTCAGGCGCTGTTAGTCTCGAGCTTTTTGAGCAAATGATTACTTCATCCGTTAGTGAGGCCTTGGCACATATGCAAGATCAAGAAACCAATTATCGGGTCCTGCGGCGTTTGGCAGCTGGATTGGATCATCCAATTCTGGCTAGTTTTCCGGAAGGGGAATACCTTAAAGGATTGCTACTCCAACGCACCCAATAATCGGTAAGATACTTCTTTAAACATTCTTTTTAAGAAATGACATCACGATGGCATTAATACCAGTAACGATTCTCACAGGATTTTTGGGAAGTGGTAAGACCACTTTGTTAAAACACATTTTGACCGGTGAGCATGGCAAAAAAATTGCTGTGATTGAAAACGAGTTTGGTGAAGAAAATATCGATAACGATATCCTAGTTCAAGATACGCAAGAGCAAATTGTGCAAATGAGCAATGGCTGCGTATGCTGTTCGATTCGAGGCGATTTGGTTGAAGCATTAAATCAGCTATGGGAGCAGCGTAAGAGTAAAAAAATTCAGTTTGACCAGGTGGTCATTGAAACGACTGGTGTGGCAAATCCCGGTCCGGTTGCGCAAACGTTTTTTATTGATGATGACATTGCGAATCATTACGTGTTAGACGCCGTGGTTACCCTTGTCGATGCTAAGCACGGCCAGAAACAGCTCAATGAGCACGAGGAGGTTCAGCGTCAAGTCGGCTTTGCCGATCGTATCTTTATTACTAAAACAGACCTTGCGAGCCCAGATGAAATTACCGCTCTAAAAAATCGGTTGATGCATATGAACCCAAGAGCACCCATCCAAACGATTACAAAGGGCGTAGTGCCGCTCGATTCTGTCTTGGATTTGCGGGGATTTAATTTAAACGCGAAGCTCGATATTGACCCTCATTTTTTGGAAGAGGATGATCATGACCACAGCGAGTGCGGTCACGATCACCACCACGATCATGAGCATCACCATGACCATGGCCACAATCATCACCATCACCATGGGCATACCGATCGGATTCAATCATTTGTTTTTAAGAGCGACAAACCCTTCGATCACCGCAAGTTAGAGGACTTCTTAGGAGGGGTCTTGTCCGTGTTTGGCGAGAAGATGTTGCGCTACAAGGGCGTCTTGTATGTGAAGGGTTCAGCCCGCAAAGTGGTTCTTCAGGGCGTTCATGAAATGATGGGTAGTGATTTGGCTGGCCCATGGGGGGCAGAGGCCAAACAAACTCGGATGGTATTCATTGGAATTGATCTGCCAAAAGATACTTTGTTGGCCGGATTGGAAGGCTGCTTGGCTAACTAATTGAATTAATTGAATTACTGTACAATGCGCCGCCACGGTTGTATTTAAATAGCCATTGAAACTTTTATAGAAAGCGTAATAATGCACCCTTGAAAGTGCAATTAAGTAACTTTTAGTAGTAACCCTGATTGGCGATTTTGCTCTAGGGTTTAAGGTGTTGATTATTTGGAACGAAGGAAAAACGATGACGACAAAAGAAGCGAGTACCAAAGCGAAGTCTGCTGAGTCCAGCAAGAAAGCTTCTGGATCGTCCGCTAAGGGCGCCCCCCTAACTGAGGCTGATTTACTAAAGATGTCTGAAAAAGACTATATGAATGCCGCTCAGTTGGAGTTCTTTCGCACCAAATTGCAGGCGCTCAAAGAAGATATCTTGAAGCACGCGAGCGAAACAACCGAGCACTTACGTGAAAACATACTGGTCCCCGATCCCGCGGATCGGGCGACGATTGAAGAGGAGCACGCCCTAGAGCTCCGAACTCGAGATCGCGAACGAAAGCTCCTAAAGAAGGTTGAACAAGCCTTGGCTAGGATTGAGTCAGGTGATTATGGGTGGTGCGAAGAAACCGGTGAGGCGATTGGTTTATCACGCCTGATCGCTCGTCCAACCGCTAATCTCTCACTCGAGGCTCAAGAGCGTCGTGAGCTACGCCAAAAGTTATTTGGTGAATAGGATTTCTATTCATCATGACTAAAGCAGTACCAACACTCGCTGACATTCCGCCATTGTTGAAGGCCGAGATTTTAGCCGAGGCCTTGCCCTACATTCGGCAATACCATGGCAAAACCATTGTGATCAAATATGGTGGTAACGCCATGGTTGAAGAGCGCCTCAAAGAGAGTTTTGCGCGCGATGTGATTTTGCTAAAGCTAGTTGGCATGAACCCGGTCGTGGTTCATGGTGGCGGACCGCAAATTGATGAAGCCCTTAAGAAAATTGGCAAGACTGGCACCTTTATTCAGGGAATGCGGGTTACCGATGAAGAGACCATGGAAGTGGTTGAGTGGGTATTGGGTGGCGAGGTGCAGCAAGACATCGTGATGTTAATTAATCATTTTGGCGGCCAGGCCGTTGGCTTAACTGGTAAAGATGGCGGTTTGATTCATGCCAAAAAAATGATGGTTCCAAATGAACAAACTCCCTCTGGTGCACCGATTGATTTAGGATTTGTCGGTGAAATTGAATCGATTAATCCAGCTGTGGTGAAAGCCTTACAAGACGATGCATTTATTCCTGTGATTTCACCAATTGGTTTTAGTGAAGAAGGCCAAGCCTATAACATCAATGCGGATTTGGTTGCGGGCAAAATGGCGGAAATCCTCAAAGCTGAGAAATTGGTGATGATGACCAATATACCGGGCGTTATGGATAAGGCGGGTAAGCTCTTGACTGATTTGAGTGCACGTGAGATTGATGCTCTATTTGCAGACGGTACGATTTCTGGAGGTATGCTTCCTAAAATTTCATCTGCCTTGGATGCTGCCAAGAGTGGCGTGAACTCTGTTCATATTATTGACGGGCGAATTGAGCACTCTCTACTCTTAGAAATTTTGACGGAACAAGCTTTTGGTACCATGATACGTTCTAGATAAAAAATAATCATGAACAGCAGCGGTAGCCCTCTTCATCAAGAATCAGCTTCTGAGATTAGCGGGGGCGAGACCAAGACGCGTAAGCGCCCACGTCCAGGCGAGCGCCGCTTACAAATTCTGCAAATTTTGGCCGAGATGCTGCAAAACCCAAGCGGTGATCGCGTCACCACAGCCGCTTTGGCTGCCAAGATCGGCGTTTCAGAGGCTGCTCTCTATCGACATTTTGCTAGTAAGGCGCAAATGTTTGAGGGTCTAATCGCATTTATCGAGCAAACCATTTTTGGCCTCATTAATCAGATTAATCAAAAAGAGGAATTGGGCATTGCACAAGTGAAGGGGATGGTGCAAATGCTTTTGGTTTTTGCCGAGAAAAATCCCGGCATGGTGCGTGTTTTATTGGGCGACGCATTATTGCAGGAGGACGACCGCTTACAGGAGCGCATCAATCAAGTTTTGGATCGTGTTGAAACATCCCTAAAGCAATCGTTGCGGATTGCACAAAGTCAACATCAGGGTGGGGCAGTTGCTGATACTGCTGGCTTACAGTCTGCGCTTCTGATGAGTTATGTGGTTGGTCGCTGGCATCGCTTTGCTCGAAGTGGTTTTAAGAAGTTGCCCAGCGAAGGAATTGAGCCAAGTCTACGAATTCTGCTTACTGCATGAGTGAGCTGCATCTTTCAAAGAAAACCTATCATTTTGATGCACCGCTAAGGTTGCAAAGTGGCGCTAGCATTGATCAATACGATTTAGTCGTTGAGACTTATGGACGGCTGAATGCAAATGCTAGCAATGCGGTTTTGATTTGCCATGCGCTAAATGCATCGCATCATGTTGCTGGTATAGACTCTGACAATGCCAATGAGTTGGGCTGGTGGGACAATATGGTCGGGCCTGGCAAGCCAGTCGATACCAATCACTTTTTTGTGATTGGGGTGAATAATCTAGGTTCGTGTTTTGGCTCAACGGGCCCGATGAGCATCAATCCACAAACGAATGAACCTTATGGGGCTCGTTTTCCGGTGCTAACCGTTGAGGATTGGGTCAACGCACAAGCACGTCTGGCCGATCAAATGGGGATTGAGAAGTTTGCAGCAGTCATGGGGGGTAGTCTTGGCGGGATGCAGGCCATGTCATGGGCAATTCAATACCCAGAGCGCGTTGCCCATTGCGTGGTGATTGCCTCCACGCCAAAGCTTAGCGCACAAAATATCGCATTTAATGAAGTTGCGCGCAATGCAATTTTGTCAGACCCTGATTTTTATGGCGGCGATTATTACAAGCATGGCGTTGTTCCTAAACGAGGCTTACGCTTAGCGCGGATGGTGGGCCATATTACGTATCTATCGGATGATGATATGGCTGAAAAGTTTGGCCGTGATTTGCAGCGTTTAGCTGGCGCGCCGGACGAGTATCGCTTCAGTTTTGATGTGGAGTTTGCCGTTGAGAGTTACTTGCGGCATCAAGGCGATAAGTTCTCTGGGTATTTTGATGCGAATACGTATTTGTTAATTACGCGGGCGCTGGACTATTTTGATCCAGCAAAGCGTCATCAAGGGGATTTGAGTCAGGCCCTAGCCAATGCTCGCGCTAAATTTTTAGTCATCAGTTTTTCAACGGATTGGCGTTTTTCACCTGATCGTAGTCGTGAGATCGTGCAAGCCTTGCTCAATAACAAAGCCGACGTGAGCTATGCTGAAATTGATGCGCCGCATGGGCATGATGCATTCTTACTCAATGATGAACGCTACCATCGCTTAGTGCGAGCCTATTTTGCGACGATGGCGGAGGCGCAATGCAATTAAGATCCGATTTTGATGCGATCGCCAATTGGGTTGAAACGAACAGCTCTTTACTAGACTTGGGTTGTGGTGACGGATCGTTCCTCGAGTTCATTCGTGCAAAGCGTCAAGCGATTACTTATGGCGTTGAAATTAAAGATAGTGCGGTATTGGCGTGTGTGGAAAAGGGCTTAAATGTAATCCAGCAGGATTTGGAAGGTGGTCTAGCGCTTTTCAAGGATCAAAGCTTTGATACTGTTGTGCTGTCTCAAACTCTACAGACGATCCATCAAACCGAGCGAATCTTGCGTGAGGTGGTGCGGGTTGGAAAGCAATGCGTTGTATCTTTCCCAAACTTTGGACACTGGTCGCACCGCTATGCAGTTGCGCTTGGCCGCATGCCTGTTTCGAAATCCTTGCCCTACGAGTGGTTCAATACCCCCAATGTACGAGTTCTGACGATTGCTGATTTTGAAGCCTTGGCCCACAAATTAGGAATTGAGATTTTGGGGCGGGTTGTTTTGCATCATGGCAAGACAGTCCACTGGCTACCTAATTTATTTGGTAGCTTAGCAATCTACCGCGTGCGTGGAGCTAAATAGCATCCGCCCCTGGTTGAATGATTTACGGGTCTATCTTGAGTGGCCCAGCATTCGCATTTTCTTTCTAGGATTCTCGGCCGGCCTTCCTCTTCTCTTAGTATTGGGCACCTTAAGTTTTCGCCTAAGAGAGCTTGGCATTGATCGCAGCACCATTGGCTATTTATCGTGGGTTGGCCTGTTCTATGCTGGTAAGTGGCTCTGGGCTCCATTAGTGGATCGAGTACCTATTCCTGGGGTCACAAAATACTTAGGGCGTCGGCGTAGTTGGTTGCTATTCGCTCAAGCGCTCATCATGATTGGCTTGGTAGGCATGGCCATGAACGATCCCAAGCAAGATTTACAGGTCATTATTTGGTTTGCATTATTAGTTGCCTTTGCTTCGGCCACCCAAGATATTGCACTTGATGCTTTTCGGATTGAGTCGGCCAAGGCAGAGTACCAAGCTGCTTTAGCGGCTAGTTATCAAACGGGTTATCGCTTGGCGATGATTTGGGCAGGAGCGGGCGCATTGTGGCTGGCAGCGCGCGCCGAAGAAAGCACTAGCCTCTACTTTACCAACGCCTGGCAATTTGCGTATTTGATCATGGCATTGTCGATGGGGGTTGGTGTGATCACCACCTTACTGAGTCCTGAGCCCCAAATAGTTCAGCTACCCAAAGCGCGCTCCGCAGGCGAGTGGTTGCACCAAACCCTGATTCAACCCTTTGCAGACTTTATTCGTCGATATCGTTGGCATGCTCTTTTAATTCTGGCGCTCATTGCTGTCTACCGCATTAGCGATGTTGTGATGGGTATTATGGCGAACCCGTTTTATGTGGACATGGGCTATACCAAGGATGAGGTGGCAGCTGTCACGAAAGTATTTGGGGTCATTATGACTTTAGTCGGCGCGTTTGTGGGCGGAATTCTGGCGCTGCGTTTTGGAGTGATGCGCATTTTATTTCTAGGAGCCATTCTCTCGGCAGCCAGCAATCTTCTTTTTGCGTGGTTAAGCACGCGCGGCCATGATCTCACCGGTTTAATTTGGGTGATCTCCGCAGATAATCTGAGCTCCGGTATCGCGTCAGCCGCGTTTATCGCTTACCTTTCTTCATTAACCAATGTTCAATATTCAGCAACGCAATACGCATTATTTAGTTCGATGATGCTATTGCTGCCAAAATGGCTGGCTGGATTTTCTGGGGTGTATGTCGATCGCTTTGGATATGAAACCTTTTTTATTTCAACCGCATTGATTGGCATCCCAGTACTCATCTTGATTGGAATCGCAATTCGGATGCAGGTTAAAGGGTCCAATCATATTCAATCATAAGTGGCGCATGGTCTGAGAAGCGCTGTTTTTTATAAACACTCGCTTTTTTAGCAGACTTGCCAAACTCTGGCGTGGCGATTTGATAATCAATACGCCACCCTACATTATTGGCATACGCCTGGCCACGTTGACTCCACCAGGTATAACAAGTATCACCCGCATGAGGCTCAAGATATCGATAGACATCCATATAACCTTCTTCGGTAAACAGCCTGGTTAGCCAAGCGCGCTCTTCCGGTAAGAACCCTGAATTCTTTAAATTACCTTTCCAGTTTTTTAAATCAATCTCTTGATGCGCAATGTTGACATCCCCGCACAAGACAATTTGTCGCCCTTTGTTTCTAAGCTCGATGAGATGGGGTAAAAACGCATCCAGAAACCGAAATTTTGCTTCTTGTCGTTCGGGAGAGCTAGAACCAGAGGGCATGTAGACTGAAACCACGGAGAGGGTACCGATCGAGATTTCGACATAGCGCCCTTCAGCATCAAATTCAGGGTTACCAAATCCAATTTGCAAGTCATCGATGGGGTGGGGGGTGAAGATCCCGGCGCCGCTATACCCTTTTTTCTCGGCGTAATGAAAATAGGCATTGAGTCCACCAGGAGTAAGGATGGTGCTGTTTAGGTCAGCCTCTTGGGCCTTGAGTTCTTGGATACAGATAAAATCAGCACGCTGATCGTGCATCCACTCCATAAAGCCTTTTTTGGCCGCTGAGCGAATGCCATTGAGATTGGCAGAAATGATGCGTAACATACAGACCTATGAGTGTAAATTCAGAACAAATTCAATCGGACTTTATTCAATTCGCGCTAGAGGCAAAGGTATTGTCCTTTGGCGAGTTTAAAACGAAGGCCGGGCGATTGTCCCCCTATTTTTTTAATGCCGGTCTCTTTAATGATGGCGCACACCTGGGAAGGCTTGGTGAGTTTTATGCCCAAGCACTCCTCGGATCCAAAGTTGATTTTGATATGCTTTTTGGGCCCGCGTACAAAGGCATTACCTTAGCAGCGAGTGCGGCGATTGCACTAGCACGCTCTGGACGTAATACCCCGTTTGCCTATAACCGCAAAGAGGCCAAAGATCATGGCGAAGGCGGAACCTTAATTGGCGCTCCGGTTCGTGGTCGGGTTGTCATTATTGATGATGTGATTTCAGCGGGTACCTCAGTGCGCGAGTCGGTTGATTTAATTGAGCGAGCCGGTGCCAAGCCTTGCGCAGTATTAATCGCGCTCGATCGCATGGAAAGATCCGGAGACGCAGTCAATATTGGCCAATATTCTGCGGTACAAAGCGTCGGGCAAGAATTTGGTTTACCAGTGATTGCAATCGCTAATTTGGATAGCCTGATGCGTTATTTGCAGCAATCGCATGATCAGCAATTGCAAACGCACCTCCCTGCAGTTCAAAATTACCGCGCTCGGTACGGGATTTAAAGCGTATCTAAATCAATTTCGCCCCGATACACAGTCTGCGTAGGTCCACGCATCAAAACAGGGGCATGGGGATTTTGAAAGCCATCCCACAAAATTTCGAGTTCCCCGCCACGGGTGCTTACCTTTACTGGGGAGTCCAGCAGTCCACGGCGGATGCCCGACACCACTGCAGCACAGGCTCCAGTACCGCACGATAGGGTCTCGCCTACGCCACGTTCATAGACTCGCAATCGAATTGTGTGGCGATCAAGAACTTGCATAAAGCCTGCATTGACTCGATTCGGAAAAGCTGGGTGCGACTCAATCAGCGGCCCATCCATTAATACCGGCGCACTATCAATATCTTCGACCACTTGAACGGCATGAGGGTTGCCCATGGACAGAGCAGCAATCCAATCGGCATGTGCGCCACTATTGCGACTAAGTGGGAGTGCATAAAGGGTCTCGTGTAACTCTTGTTTACTCGTCAAGCCCGAGGGGTTAAATGGAATATCGTGAGGGGAAAAGATTGGGCTGCCCATATCAACTTCCACATACCCATTAGCCAAGCGTTTGAGAGTTAGAAGACCATTGCGGACTTCAACTCGGATTTGATCTTTAGTGCTGAGACCTTCCTCATGAACAAAACGAACAAAGCATCTCGAACCATTACCGCATTGCTCGACTTCACCGCCATCCGCATTCAAGATGCGGTATTTAAAGTCGACATCTGGCAGGCTACTTTGTTCCACAAGCAAGATTTGATCGGCCCCGATACCAAGTTGACGATGGGCTAGCTTGCGCCAAATCGTAGAGGTAATCGATCGAATGTCTTGGCGAGTTGCATCAATCACAATAAAGTCATTGCCAGCGCCATGCATTTTAGTAAAGCGTAATCGGGTCATAACATGTATTTGATGAATATGGACTAATCATACAAGCTTGCTTCGCCTGGCGGGCGATATTTGAAGCGCTTGTGAACCCAATAATACTCAGCCGGGCGTTGACGAATTTCTTCTTCAAAGTACTGATTTAATCGCGCAGTGTCAGATACTGGATCATCGCTTGGAAAATTGGGTAACGCTTGATGGATTTTGCAAATGTATTTACTCTGGTCTGCATTCAGCGTTGTGATCATGAGGCATACTTCCGCATCACATGCTTTTGCTAGACGCGATATCGCCGTGATCGTATTGGTTGGAATGCCAAAGAAGGGAACAAAAACTGAGTCTTTAGGGCCAAGATCAATATCGGGGGCAATGACCACAAAATTGCCTTTGCGAATTTCTCGAATCAAATCAAAGAGCCTATTCTGGCGATTAATAGACTTTGCGCCGAAGCGATTGCGCCACTCAATAATCTTTTGATTGAAAAAAGGGTTTTTCATATTTTGATAAAAACCAGCGCCGCGCTGCCAGCCATTTTTTTCCCCAAGGGCGGAAAGGGCCATGAATCCGCATTCAAAGCCGACAAAGTGGGGAATGACTAAGATCCGAGGCTTGTTATCTCCCAAAGGAATTTCAGTCTCAATATCGACCATCGAGAAAATTTGTTCCGCACTGCCAAGCCAAACCCGGCTGCGCTCAATTACTGCGCGCCCCAAGAGGCGCCAGTGTTCATTGGCTAAGGTTTGTATTTGGTGGCGGGTCAGATTTGGAAAACACAGTTCTAAATTACGAAGAACTACATATTTACGTTGGTGAGGCAGTCGCCCGAATAATGATCCAAGGGCGTACCCAATTTGAACGGTCCACTCGTAGGGCAGGAAAGCAAAAAGCTTAAGAATGCTCAGGCCAATGTAATTGAGAAGGGTATGTAGCC
>VFQS010000887.1_pt1 | contig 29747 bp, 20 predicted proteins | sample 3512361 | NCBI WGS metagenome assembly VFQS01 (sample SAMN10412375, study PRJNA504923) | tailings metagenome | isolation source: Relicate 1 Philex TSF3 active mining | place: Philippines
TAGGTCGTTGTTTCCATGACCCAAGTTTAGTACTTTCTGCTTAATTCTCAAATTTTGCATGGGAGGGTGCGGAAGATGAGGTATATTGCAAGGAGGAGAAGTGCGGAAGACGAGACTGAGGTGTTCTCCGATATTTCTACGACGCGCTGAACCCTATCTTCCGCTTTCCGATGCTGTTTCATACCTTGCTTTTTCTCAAAGGTTTAGACTCCTTCTTTGACAGGCGAGGTGTACTTGGCCGTACGGATACGGAATAAGTTTAGATGATGATTTTTTCTAAACCGAGAACCGCTGATCGATATTAGCCTTTTTTCCAATAGTGTTGAAGTAAGTATTTGAGTCCAAAACAGGTAGGATATAATAGTTTTGAACCATAATCTATTTCATATTGAAGTAGTTGCATAGCTTGCGCTGCAGTCTGTACACAAAACATACGCTCGTGTTCACATAGCCTTGGATGTTCAAAATAAGTTGCCTCAAGTGCAGTAGGTATTACAAACATTAAATCTAGTTCGCTCGTAAAGGTATGGCCTGAAATACCGATGAAATATAATGTCGGTTGGTCGAGTACTCTATCCCATCCAGTTTCCTGTAAAACTTCCGCTTGTATATCATCCCAAAAATTGACTTGACTGAGGTCGGCATGAAACGTTGCAGCGCCGGCAATGAACTGTAGTAGTCCTGGGGTATCAATATGAGACGCCCTTTCTCCTAGAAAAACATACCCCTCCTTAGATAGAATAATAACTGTAATTCCCATCATTTTTGAGAAATAGTAAAAAGGATCGTTAGCATCCTGCATACCCTGCAGCATACGTTCTATTGCTTGGTATATTGGGCGCTCAATGTCTGTGCGATAATGTTGGTACACAGTGGGACCAAGGGTAAGATGAATAGTTCCTTCAGGTGCAACGAAATAGTTGGATAACCTAAATTTTCGGTCGTCGAAGGGATGATTGGGATGCGTATTTTTATAGGTATTGACAATCGGCATTACTACCTCGTTGAGGTAAGTAGAATAATCAAGAACTACAGGGGAATCTATGAGGGGCATACCAATCCCTTCTTGAAGCTGAAGCCAGCTATTATTTTGAGCATTGACAGGGCTTGAGAGCCACAAAGCCGGGTAATAGTTGCTTCCAGTCTCAAGGGCATCAATGAGTGCCGTATGTTTCCCTTGTTTTTTCAGAAGTTGTAGTAAAGAAAGTAATGCAGGGGATTGGTAGAATTTATTTTGGCTTCCTTTTACCATTTTCATACTTCTTTTACAGATTCGATTTGAAAGGTCATACGGAGTAGTATCTTTGTATACTTTCCAAATAGATTATGATATTTTAAATTACACCTTTTTACTTTAAGCTTAAAGAATCGCCATAGTTTTTGAAAGCTGTTCCCTGTTTAGCTGTCAAAAACAGCCATTCCATGACTATATCTAACCCAAAACCTCCCCGATGTTCACATAATGCAAATTCTTTATCCTCTTCTGTCAGTAGTTCCAGTCCACGTAAGTTACTAAAATCCTGTTGGCTATTATTAATTTTTTCAATCCAGTGGGTTTGTTTAAACCTGTGGATAATTTCGTTAGTTAGACCTGGGTGGAAAACTTCGTGCAATTCAATTAATAAATCAAAGTGGTCTAGGGTCTTTGCTATCTCAGTTGTAAATAGTTCAATTTCATAGCCTTCGCAATCACAAAAGATGAATCCTCTATTTGTGTCAGCAGCAAAATTACGCAGGGTTTCTTTTGAGCAAAATTGATTATAGGTTAAGTTATCCACTTTATTATTTTGTGCCATAAGATAGCAGAATTCCATAGAGGCTGAGTCCGTATCGTAGCAATGAATAATTGCCGATTGCATTTTTTGTGCAAGTCCCACAGCATAGTAACCCTCTGCACTTCCAATTTCTAATAGATCAGTATAGTCGGTATTTATGATTCTTTGTATGAATGGATGTAAATGCTTTTCATAGCTACCAATAATACGTGCTGGCAAAGATGAACGCTGTAAATTAACATGGGGATACTGTAAGTCCCTGAAAGGGCCATTGAGCACTTTTAAATCTGGGGAAATCCGGTAGATAATATCCCTGCCCTTTTGGACAACTGCAGCCCTGTTCATTTCCAATACTTTTAGAATGAGCAATTAGTTTTATTTTCATTTGTCTGGCTTGCTAGATACCGATGAATAAATAGTGCCTCGTAGGCTCGTATTCTGCGTTCAAAGGTAAAATTGCATGCGTAGGTGTAGGCATTGTCGGTGATAACCTGACAAAGTCTCGGGTTTTGAAACAGTTCTAGTATGCCCTCGGCAATCTGCTGACTATTTTTAAAGTCAACTACCCACGTATTTTCTTTGTGGATAGCAAAATCATGTGCGGGTGAGGCGAGGGTGATGACAGAAGGTACGCGAGATAGCATAGCTTCCATATATACAAGAGAGAAGGCTTCGGCATCAGGAGCTATAGGTACCTGTACGACGATATCAAGTGTTTTGTACAAAGCAAACAGATCCTCTTCGAAAAAAATTTCTAAATAGCTATTAGATGGTAAACTTTTGAGTTGTTCTTGGATAGCAATGGCTTCATCGGTGCGTATTTCAGTTTTACTTGATTGATTTTTAATAGGTTGAACATGTGTTCCAGCTAGTACGAGGAGAGCATCAGGATAGGTCTTTAGCACTTCGCGGAAGGCTTCAATAGTATAGTATATTCCTTTTGTGGCAATATACCGTGCAAGTATGCCAATTACAGGACGCCTACCTATTATGCCATGCTTTTGCCGTATGCTTTCCACGCGTTCTTCCGAGATATCTCGAAATTGACAAAGATCATACCCATGAGGAATGACTGTAATTTTTTCGGGTGGTACACCATCTGAAATCATGATTTGCCGTCCTTGTTCTGTTAGGCCTACTATATCGGTTGCCATGTCCCAGAGCAATTCATACTTACTCCGCGCATGTCTCTTCCACTTGATGCCAGAGTGGTGGCGGGTATAAAGTCGTACAGGTACATTTGCATAAAAAGCAGCCTGAATACCAACGATATCGCCTGCAAAAAAATCAGTCATTACAACATCTGTCTTATTGGCCCTTAGATGATCATACAGGAATTTGACAATTTCTGGAATATGGGCGTAGTCCGTAAAGCGAGTTGTTTTATAAGGAATTTGGTTTTCTTTCAGAAAAGCGATCATAGGGTCCGAATCGTTGAGGATGACATAGTCCAGGTCAAACAACTCGCGATTTAGGTATAGCGCTGTCCACTCGAAAGATACCCATCGGATATGGTGGGTAAAAATATGAGTTACTCTAAGTTTACGTTGGAGTTGATTTTTAGACATATTGCTTAGCGATGGCTATGGGTTGATTACTTCGTTGTAAAAAGATAATAGCTGTTGATTGAGTTGTTCTATATCATAGTACTGTTCAACAAAGTTACGGCCAGCTGCGCCCATGATAGCCCAAGTATCAGGATTAGATATTAGGTATAATAGTTTATTTGCCATTTCATTCACATCGCGTTCTGGTACCAATAAGCCAGATTTTCCGTCAAGTAGCCCTTCAGGGATACCATTGTGAAGAGTTGTTACTACAGGTAAGCCCACTGCTTGGGCTTCCTGTATGACTAGTGCCTGTCCCTCTTTATTACCGTCTTTGGCCGTTACGCTTGGAAGTACAAAGATATGCGCAGTTTCAAGTAAAGCAGTTACTTCGGGCTGTGCGCACCAGCCTAGTAGCTCTACTTTCTCACCTATATTCAATGTTTTTATTAACGCTTCAAGTTTGCTGCGTTCAGGCCCCTCTCCTGCAATTTTATACCTTAGCTGGACATCAGGACACGATGCACACACCTTAGCTATAGCTTGAATAGCGTACTCCAGGCCTTTTTTTTCGGCAAGTCTTGCAACGGTTACAATTTTAATAACGCCGTCGGGATCGGGTTTTCGCGCTTTGAAAGTGAATTGGCTGAAATTTAGGCCTACCGGTAGCTTTCTGATTTTATCCGGGGGGGCTCCTAAAGCTACTAAGGTATCGCGCATATATTCCGAGCAGACGGTGCATAAATCCATCCATGCCCATAAATTTTCATATACTCGGATACCTTTACCCCAGCGGTGTGGATAAACGTATGCATCTGCACTATGAAACGTAGTGACGATTTTTCCGCTAATAATACCTAAATGACGTAAAGATACCCCCGTGAGTCCTACAGGGCCAAGATGGCAGTGGATGATATCATAATTTCTTTCTCCTTTAGAAAAAGCAATGGCTGTATGGATTACTCGAAGATAGATATCGAGCGTTTTACAATCGTATTTCCAAAAGCACAGGGCTTTTCCGATAATTCTGGGTACGCGGTGAATATTCCTCAGTATTAGTCCTAGTGCCCGAATAATCTGTTTTGGCCGATTAAGGGGAAAAGCGGTCTCTAGGCCAATGTATCTGGTACATTTCAATAAGTTGTAGTACAATACGTCTGGATGCATCTTGGGCTGGCCGCTTGGGTTAGTAGCAATAATGTCTATCTGGTGACCATTCCGAATTAGTCCCGTCATCTGGTCTAGAAAGTAGGTTTCTGTCAGTCTCGGAAACTGATCCATCATAAAAGCAATTTTCATAATTAGATCTTTTTAACTGGCTTTTGTAAGAAATCGGTGAGGAGAAAAATAGTCTTTTCGTATCGCTAATTGATCGATAGTAGGGGGCTGATTAGCCTATCTGTGATTTACGTATAACAAGTCTTTGGATAAAGACGACCGTACAAGATTTGGTAAAAAGGACAATCAAGAGATGATCAGATTGGGTGGTTTTTCCATGAATTTGAGCTGGGTTTATACAGGTAAAAGCCTGGGGACTTCTCACCTACCTTTCCTTTTTTCGACTCTTCAAATAACTTCAACTTACGCTGGTTTTTACATCGAAAAATACGTACCCGCCCTAAAACCGTTTAAAAAAATTCTGGATACAGTCAATAACATAGTCTTGCTCAACATCGGTGAGGCTATACGATGAGGGGAGTGAAATACCACGATGATAAATATACTCACTAACAGGAAAAGATAGCGGAGAATCCATCATTTTCTGATAACAAGGCTGCATGTGAAGCGGGCAGAAAAAACTTCGTGTCTGTATCTGTTGCTTTAGTAGATAGGCTTCCAGCTCTGCACGATGCGGAGTCAGAAAAGAGGTAAACCAAAAGACAGGGGTACATCGAGGATCGATATAGGCGGGTTCAAAATCTGATAAATGAGATAACTCCGAGACATATCGCGCATGTATGCGTTGTTTACGTGTGATGATAGCTTGTAATTTATGCATCTGTGCTATACCAACGGCTGCCTGCATTTCTGTGATTGAAAAATTGAATCCAATATCTTCATGTATAAAAGTTCCCCGCTTACTACGTCCATGGTTTTTTAGTCGATAAATCTTGTCCGCGAGTGTCTTATCTTGGGTCATGACTACTCCGCCCTCACCACAGGTAATCGTTTTGTTCCCATAGAATGAGATTATACCTAAGTCACCAAATAGCCCTACATGCTGTCGTTCGAACTGTACACCAATGCCTTGGGCTGCATCTTCTACTAATCGAATATTATACGTTTGAGCTAACTGTTGTAGAGCCTGCATGTCCGCACTTTGCCCGTAGGTATGGACAGGCATTATAGCTTTCGTCTTTGGAGTAATTAATGCCTCTATAGATTGGGGATCAATGCAAAACGTACGAGAATCGACTTCGCAGAATACAGGCTTTGCACCTGTGAGTAATATTGAATTACAGGATGCAGCAAATGTAAAGTTAGGTAGAATAACCTCATCTCCAGGACCAATACCTAAGGCTAAAAGGCCAGAATATAGTGCCATAGATCCATTGGCAACTGCAACTACGTAGGCCGAGCCCGTATAATCGGCAATCAATTCTTCAAATTCCTTAGTAAGCTTATTCTCAGTCAAAAAAGTTGAATCTATAACTCTTTTGAGTTGTTGCATCTCTGCATCATCAATCCAAGGTTCGATTTGTAATATGGGCTTAGAGGGTAGTATCGGCAACATAATATATTAATTTTATGGATATAACATAATCTAGATCAATTAGAATCATTAGGATTCAAGTATATGTAAGTCAGGATCTGATTTTGAAAAAACCTGGCTAAGTAACGCTATATGGACACTATCTTCTGTAAACAAAAAAGTATGGTTGGTCAACGGAGGGATTATGATAGCCTCTCCAGGATACATAAGTATCTTACTCACCTTATGTGGTGTATTTATATTACTTAGGGATACTTCTGCCCCACCAGATAATAGATAAATATATTCTGTTGTCTGCTTGTGGTAGTGATTGCCACGCATACTACCTACCTTACTTTCAACCAGGTTCACTTCTTTCCAATCACCTTGGTCAACGATATTCGTGAATGAACCTCTAGTATCTGTAGTCTGGGTATGATACGATATTTTTTCTACTAACATAGTTTAATATAAATAGTATGCTAAAAAATTATTTTACATTACCCTTGGTAAGGTTATATCTATGAATGTGCTATTCGCTAATCAGGTAATCAATCTGTATGGAAGGGCTTTGTAAGCCCTCTTCCCCCCTTTTACTCTTGCAGGTAGCGAATCCCGATTTTATTTTCCATCCGGATAATTTCCTTTTGCGGAAGTTCGTCCGTTGGGTAGTGTATTGATGAATAGGCAAAGATTGCCCATCGCAAAACGCCCAATCAATGGGTGCGAAATTACCCCAAATATGAGGATGGTTGCAATAATATGATTCATGATCAATAGGTTTAAAAACGTCAAAAAAGCGTAGTAAGGTGTTTGCCAGAGGGGGAGTAAAGATAGGAAAGCCCATTTTGGTTTTTATGGTCTGTCTTTTGTCCCGGCCGGAGCGGGAGTATTCTCCGCCGTGCCGCCCTACACAATACGCTGTAAAGGTAGGTCGGCAGTTATGAAGAAAACTGCAAAAATTGCCAAGAAAACTGCAAAATGACGGTGGTGCAGGTTAAAAATGGGGTTTTGGGTTTCGGCTATGGGGTTTAGTGGATATCATAATACCACATAGGGTAAAAAAATAGGGAGTCAGTAAGGTGAAGTACTCCCTCAAAAAGCCGTCGTATAGACAAAAAAATGACTCTTTTTTCCCTCCTCTCTGACCACTCGCCACAAATCCATTTATTCCGTATATTTGCCCATACACAACGCAACGCTGGGCTGGTCCAAAAAGCCGTCGGCATTGTGCGGGAATCGGTTAAACAGCATGCTATGCGCAAAAACCAGAATAACAAATGGGTGGCGGGCGTCCTCTCCGGTATAGGGGATGCGTTGGGTATCCCCCCGACCCTTCTGCGGATCATCTTCATCATTGGTTTTTTCGGAATTGGAGGGATATCGTTCGGGATTTCTTCCGGCGCTATGGCTCTAATCTATCTGCTCTGCTGGATAATGATGGATTGAATTTTTTGTCAAAAAACCGAGGCTATTTGCCAAATCGGCTACAGATATTAAATACCTAAAACAAAAAAACATGAAACGCCACTACTACTTGTTGCCTGCACTTGCGGTGCTGGCCTCTTTCCAACAGCCGGTGACCTGGCAGGAAAAAGCTCTCACCGATACCATCCGCATCGTTTCGCTCAGCAATGGCACGACGCTTGGGTATTCGACCACCTCGGGGGTGAAAATCCTGCAAGTCGGCGGATTACCTTTCAAGGACCTCAATAAAAACGGGGCGCTGGATCCCTACGAAGACTGGAGGCTGCCCGTGGAAGCCCGCGCCAAAGATCTGGCCTCCAGGCTTGGAGAAGCGGAAATAGCCGGCCTCATGCTTTACAGCCGCCACCAAAACATACCCGTGCCGAGCGGGGGCTATTTCGGAGGTACCTACCAGGGGAAGCCCTTCGAGCAATCGGGGGCGGCGCCTTCCGACCTGAGCGACCAGCAAAAAGAATTTTTGACCAAAGACAATCTGCGCCACGTCCTGTTGGTGAGTGTGCAAAGCCCTGAAGTAGCCGCGCGCTGGAACAACAACGTGCAGCAGCTGGTGGAAGGAATAGGCTTTGGCGTACCGGCGAACAACAGCTCTGACCCTCGCCACGGCGCGCGCAAAGACGCAGAGTACAACGCCGGGTCGGGCGGTGCCATCTCCCAATGGCCGGAGGAAATCGGGCTGTCGGCTACCTTTGACCCCGCCATCACGCGGCAGTTCGGGGAAATCGCCTCACAGGAGTACCGTGCTCTGGGCATCACCACCGCGTTGTCGCCTCAAATTGACCTGGCTACGGAGCCGCGCTGGAACCGTTTCTACGGAACCTTTGGCGAGGATCCCGCACTGGCCTCCGATATGGCGCGCGCCTATGTGGACGGATTCCAAAGCAGCGCTACCGGGCGCGAAAACGCAGATGGGTGGGGCCCGCACAGCGTCAATGCCATGGTCAAGCACTGGCCGAGCGGAGGGCCGGAGGAAGGAGGCCGGGACGGCCATTTTGCCTACGGAAAATTCGCGGTATATCCCGGAAACCAATTCAATACCCACCTAAAGCCCTTTGTGGACGGCGCATTCAAGCTCTCAGGGAAGACGCGGCAGGCATCTGCTGTAATGCCCTACTACACCATTTCCTACAATCAGGACAAAGTGTATGGCGAAAATGTAGGCAACGGCTTCAGCAAATACATCATCACGGACTTGCTGAGAAAAAAATACGGCTATGAGGGCGTAGTATGTACCGACTGGCTCATCACCGGCAACGAGGGCGACAAGCCGGACGTATTTGCCGGCAAGCCCTGGGGCGTGGAAAAACTCAGCATCGCAGAACGCCACTTCAAGGCACTGGAAGCAGGCATGGACCAGTTTGGCGGCAATAACGACTCGGGCCCGGTACTCGAAGCCTTTGCGATGCTTCGTAAAAAATACGGAGAAACGGCCGCCCGGCAGCGTATCGAACAGTCTGCGGTGCGCCTGCTGCGCAATATCTTCCACACAGGGCTGTTTGAAAACCCCTACCTCGACGAGCAAGCTACCAAAGCTACCGTAGGGAAGCCCGAATTCATGAAAGCAGGCTATGAAGCGCAGTTGAAGTCTATTGTCCTTCTGAAAAATAAGAACCAGTCCCTGCCCATCAAAACGCGCAAGAAAGTATATATCCCCATGCGGGAGGTGCCCGAAAGCCTGAATTTCTTTGGAGCGCCCGTGCCGGGGTCTGTCGTTGATCCCGTAAATCGGGAGCTGGTTGGCAAGTACTACGAGGTGGTGCGCACCCCGGAAGAAGCCGACTTTGCCATGGTCTTTATCAAAAGCCCGTACAGCAACGGCTATTCCCGTAAGGACCGCGAAACGGGTGGCAATGGCTATGTGCCCATCAGCCTGCAGCTCGCCGATTACACGGCGACTGCCGCCCGGGCAAAAAGCATCGCTGCCGGCGACCCCGTCGTGGATCCTGCTGTGACCGACCGATCCTACCGGGGCAAAACGTCCCGGTCGAGCAACTACCCCGACCTGCAGACCCTCCGGGATACCCGCAAAGGCATGGGTGCCAAACCGGTCGTGTTGGTGGTATCTGCCACCAACCCCATGGTCTTCCAGGATGTCGAACCCCTGGTGGACGCCATATTAGTCGAATTTGGCGTGCAGACCGATGCCGTCCTCGAAATGGTCAGCGGTAAGTCCGAGCCCTCGGGCCTGCTTCCCCTCCAAATGCCGGCGCACATGGAAACGGTCGAAAAACAACTCGAAGACGTGCCTCTGGACATGATTCCATACGTGGACGAAGCCGGTCACGCCTACGATTTTACTTTTGGGTTGAACTGGAAGGGAATCATCCGGGATGCGCGGGTCAAAAAGTATAAGCATTAGGCTTGTTGCGAGGGGGCATACCCTGCCGGGGGGCTTCAACTGCGCTCAGGAGACCACTAAGCGCTCGAGGATATCCAGTCGGAACTTGAACAAGTACCGGGGGGTTTCCCGATATAGTTTTTGGTAGAGTTGGAGGGCGCGTAGGTGGGAGTTGGCATCGAGTGGATCGATGCGGAACAATTCGTACCGGACTGCTGCCTCCTGGTCGGGCGTGTGGGCGTGTGGGAGCAGGGCTAGCAGGCGATTGTGGCTTCCCTGGGCGTGGCCGGCGGCGAAGTCTGCTTTGACGGCCAGGAGTTGCGCTTCGAAGTGCAGGTCTGGGTTCCCGAGTTCATCGGCTAAGGTAGCGGCTTCTGTGGCGACCCGTTTGAGTTCCTCCCAGTCGCCTGTTTCGAGGAGTACGGTTCCTTTTTCCACCAGGCTGAATCCAAGGACGAGCTTGTTGTTGATGAGGCGGGTCAGTTCGATGGCGCGGTTGTAGAAATGCAGGGAGCGGCGGTGTTGCTGCAGGAAGAAGAAGATATCGCCCAGGGTGTTGAGTGCTTTGGCGATGCCTTTTTGATAGCTGAGTTCCTCGCAGAGCATGAGCGCTTTTTGCATGTACTCGATAGCGCGGTGGAATTCGCCCTGTACGTTGAGCAGTTGGCCGATGAGGCTTAGGGCGATGGCGGTACCCTGTTTGTCGCCGAGTTCTTCGCAGAGCTCCAGGTCTTTGAGGTAGCAATCCATTGCCTGGCGGTAGTTCCCCTGGCGTTCAAAGATGACGCCCATATTGCCGGTGGCGATGGCGGCCAGTTGTTTGTTGCCGAGTTGCGCATTGATGCGCAGGGCTCTGCGCAGGTAGTCCATCGCTTCTTCATAGCTTCCTTTTTCCACGCACACGATACCGAGGTGGGTGAGGATATTGGCCATGCCGGAGTGGTCTTTTCGTTCCTCGCAGGAGTCTAAGAATTCCAGGTTTACGCGGATGGCCTGTTCGTATTCGCCCCGGTTCATGAAGGAGAGTCCGAGGTTGGCGATGATTTGGGAGTCGGGGAAGTAGCCTGGTATTTCGCGTGCTTTTCGGATACAGTCCTGGAAGTAGTTTTCCGCTTCGGGATACTTGCCCTGCCGGAAGTAGAGATTGCCCAGGTTGCCGGTAGTTTCGACCATTCCGGCCGGGTGCCGGAGCTGTGCGAACAAGTGCAGGGCATGTTGCAACTGGCGCATGGCGCCAGTGTAATCGCCTTGTAACATGAGCAAGTGGCCGTATGAGCAGCAGGAGCGGGCCAGCAGTTCCTCCTGCCGGGTTTCCAGAGCGTTGGCGGCTGCCTCCTGGAGGGTTTTGGCAGCGGCCTCCCAGTTGCCGGTCATAACCAGGATTTTGCTTTTTTTCAGCAGGGCGCTGACGAAGAGCACGTGGTCCTGTCGCACTTCGGGGAAGGCCAGCAATTTTTCGAAATATTCCAGTGCCTGTTGGTTTTGGAATTTCCCCAACGCGTAATCGCCAGCCTTTTGGAGGTAGGCGATGGTTTTTTCCGGTATTTTCGCCAATTCATAATGGAATGCCAGGTCGAAGAAGCGGTCTTCCAGGTTATCGGCGTAGATGCGTTCGATGGCTTCTGCGATGAGGCGGTGCAGTTCCTGGCGGCGGGCGCCGATCTGCATACCGTAGGCGGCTTCGCGCAGGAGTGTATGGCGGAAGATGTAGCGCAGTTCGGAAATAGCGCGCCAGATCTGGCCTTTTTCGGCGATCCGCACCTGTTCGGCGAGGAGGTATTGCGGGTGGCCGGTTTCGCCGGCAAACTCTTCACTGGCGAACATGAGTTCGGCGAGTACCGGAAGCTCAAATTCCCTTCCGATGACTGCGGCGGTTTTGACCGTCTCGCGTGCCAGGGCCGACAGGCGGTCAATGCGGGCGGTGAGGATGGCGTTTATGGAGCTCGACAATTCGATATTGGGATCTTTGACGGTCCAGATGCGATCCTGTTGCTCGAGGAGTTGTTGTTCGGTGAAGTATTCGAGGAGTTGTTCGAGGTAAAAAGGATTGCTGTTGGTCGTGCGGAGCAGTAAGTCCAGGAAATCCTGAGAAATGGAGCCTTCCAGTCTGTTTTCTGCAAACTGGCGCACGAAGTTTCCCTGCAGGGCATTCAAGTCGAGTACCAATAGCGGCAGGTCTGCTGCGCGGGCTTTGGCCGACTCAAAAAAAGCGGGGTGCGATCCGTCGTCGTTGAAGCGCGAGGTCACCAGCAGCAGCATGGGGAAGCGGCCTGCCTGCCGGATGAGCTCGTCGAGCAATGCGATGGAGTTTTGGTCCATCCAGTGGGCGTCCTCTATCTCCACGACGAGCGGATTGAGCTGTGCTTCGCAACAGAACAGGTTCACAATCGCCTGTATGGTATTCTGGTAGCGGCCCCGCGCATCGAGCTGTTCCCAGATGGAATCGGGATAGACGATGCCAATCAAGGCTCCCAGGACGGATTTGGTGCGGGTCAACTCATCGCACAGCCCCTGCGTTTCCAGTCCGGGAATCCGGGAGAGGCGCTCGAACAGGTTTTGGAAGCGGTTTTCAAAGCGCTCGAGGTTCCGCGTGGATGCATCTTCTGCCGACTGCCCGAAGTAATTCCGCAAAAAGTAGAGAAAGGGGTTGAACGGCTTCCGCAGGATTTGATCGGTCGGGCAAAAAGCCCAGAAGGTTTCCTGGCGATCCACGATGTATTTTCGCGCTTCGTAGGTGAGGCGGGTCTTCCCTATTCCCGCTTCCCCAAACACGAAGGCTATCCCGGCGGGCTTGCGTTCTTTCAGGGGGTAGGCAAAGAGCAGGAACTTGCGCAGTTCTATGTCGCGTCCAACCAGGGCACCGGAATAGACCTGGGCCTGTTCCTCCGTACGTGCCTCTAGGCGGTAGGTGGGGATGGGGCGGGGCACTCCTTTGTAGTGTATTTCCCCCCGGTGCTGAAACACAAAATGCCGGTTTTTGCTGACCGACTCGTCGGTGAGTACTTCGCCCCAATGCGCGTGCGCCATCAGGCGTGCGGCCAGGTTGACGTGTTTGCCCACGATAGCGTACTGGCAGCGTTCCTCTCCACCCACTATACCGGTGTAGGCCGTGCCCAAGGTCATGCCCACTTTGAACCGAAAGCCTTTGTTTTCCATCAGTTCGCGCAGCTTCTGGCGCAGGGCATACACGAATTCCAGGGCGCGGTAATCATTGTTTTCAAACGATACGGGAGCCCCGAAAAAACAAGCGGCCAGAGCGCCTTTATCGCCAAAATCAAACTCTTTGAGGTAGGCGGAAAAGCTGGCTATCAAATCTATCAATACCTGGATGACGCGGTGCAGCATACGTCGGTCTTCAATGCCGCCCAAGGCTATGAAGACCGACACAACGCTTCGGAACTCCCCGTTTTGTTGCACTTCCAGCACTTCATCGGGCAGAAAAGCCTTGAGTATCGCCGGTTGTAAACTGGGCAAGGGCACGGCAGGTGGCAGCGGGGTCGCTGCAAGGCCCGCATCGGGCTGGAACGCGTAGTAGCCGGGTTCTATATCTAAAAAAGAGAATCCATGCCCGGCAATCCGCTCCCGGAAGGCATCGTCCAATACGATATGGTGGTTTTTGCCTTTTGCCTTTTCCTGGCGACGGGCAGCCTGGTCAATCGGCTTTCCGCGGAAGTAAAATGCGCAGGCATCGTGGCCGGCTATGCCCCACTCCACCTCCCCATGTGAGAGGCCTGTTTTCAGGGCTATCTTGAAGCCCCCGAAACGGGAGGCATGGCTTTTAAAGAACGCATCTGCCGAGGCCGCCGCGCAAAGGCATTGCAGGCAACTGTCTGCCTCGCCGTCGGGGAATATGGCGTAGAACGAATCCCCGGCAAAATGCGGGATGAACCCGCCCCGCTCATATACCAGACGCACTAGCGGGCCGAAGATGTCGTTGAGGATGACCGATAGCTCTTCGGCGCCCCGCGGCCCTTTTTTCATCAACGCCTCTGTCAGCGCTGTGAACCCGCTTAAATCGGCAAACCACACATACGCACGCAGGGAACCGTACCGGCCGCGCTCTATCGCTTGCTCATGGATGAAATGCGGGATGAGTGTTTTCACAAAAGATACCTATGGGTTTTTATGCCTGTCTGGGGAAAGGCGGAGTGCCCGTATGACAGCTCCGTCTCTTCCCAAAACAAATTTATACCAGAATTCAGGGTTTTTGGCGAATTGCCCTGTTTTTTCCACCAACGCACGGAAATATTATGCGTGCAAGCATCATACCAGCTACGAGGGTCAAAAAGGCCATTTTGGGCGCACACAGTGCCTTTCTCCGGCGATCTAATGCCGTTAAATCCCCTCGAAAAGCCTTTGTATGGGCGAAAAAGGACTCTTTTACCCTACTTATCCATCTCTCGCAACAAGTCTGTTCAAAAAATCTACCTTCTTTACAAAGAAACCCGTACCTTTGCACATCTTTTTTAAATAGACTTGTTAGGCGGGGTCAGCGAACAGGGGAAAAGAGCCTTTTTGAGCCCTCGATGATTCCCCTCGCAACAAGTCTGAAATACTGTTCACTAAAGCCTGCCTTTCGCAGGCAAAAACCAACTCTTATGTCTGATGAGAAGAACCCCACGTTTGGGGAACAAGAAGAAGAAATGGAGGAGCAACTCTCTGCGCTCCCGGAAGACCACAGCGAAGAAGCTGAGCCAGAGGCCGTAGAGGCCGATGAGGAGGCCACCCCGGCCGCTGTAGTTGCTGAAGAGCCCGAAGTGGAGGAAGAAGAAGAGGACGAAGTGGACCTTCCGCTCGACCTCGGCTACGACCCCAACTCGGCCCATGATGATTTCAACTGGAACATTACCAACAAAGGCGGCATCGCCTATAGCCAGGACGAAGTCAAAAACTACCTGGAGCAGTACGACGCTACGATGAATGCCGTGCTGGAAAACGAAATCGTCAAAGGTTTTGTCACGTCCATCAACGACGGTGATGTCGTGCTGGACATCAACTACAAATCGGACGGTCTGCTGCCCCTGTCCGAATTCCGCGATATTTCGGACCTCAAGGTAGGCGATCCGGTAGAGGTGTACGTCGAGCAGCAGGAAGACGTGCGCGGCCAGTTGGTGCTCTCCCGCCGCAAAGCTAAGTTGCTGCGGGCATGGGAGAACATCGTGGATTCCTACGAGAACGGTACCGTTATCAAAGGTACGGTCATCAGCAAGACGAAAGGCGGTCTCATCGCTGATTGCGGCGGATTGGAGACCTTCCTGCCCGGCTCCCAAATTGATATCAAGCCGATTATTGACTACGATGCATACGTAGGCAAAACGATGGAGTTCAAGGTGGTGAAAATCAACGAAACCATCAAGAACGCTGTCGTATCGCACAAGGCGCTCATTGAAAGCGATCTTGCCGAGCAGCGCGAAGCCATCATCGCCAGCCTCGAAAAAGGTCAGGTGCTCGAGGGTATCGTCAAGAACATCACCGACTTCGGGGCTTTCCTCGATCTGGGCGGTGTGGACGGCTTGCTCTACATCACGGACATCTCCTGGGGCCGCATCAGCAGGCCCGACGAGGTACTCTCCATCAACGACCGCATCAACGTGGTCGTGCTCGACTTCGATGAGAACAAGAAGCGCATCTCCCTGGGCTTGAAGCAACTCCAGCCGCATCCCTGGGAAATCCTCGACCCTGCTATCCAGGAGGGTTCTGTCGTCAAAGGCAAAATCGTCAATATCGAAGACTACGGCGCATTCCTCGAAATCCAGCCCGGTGTCGAAGGCCTTATCCACGTCTCTGAGGTGAGCTGGAGCAACCAGCCTATCAACGCCCGCGAATACTTCAAGCTGGGTCAGGAACACGAGGCAAAGGTGGTCACTATTGACCGCGACGAGCGCAAAATGTCGCTCTCGCTCAAGCAGCTGGCCAAAGACCCGTGGAGCGATATCGAAGAGCGCTTCCCCAAAAACAGCCGCCACGAAGGCGAGGTCAAAAACCTCACCCAGTACGGTGTGTTCGTCGAACTGAAAGAAGGCATCGGCGGTATGGTACATATCTCCGACCTGTCCTGGACCAAGCGCTATGGTCACCCCTCCGAGTTCACCAAGGTAGGGCAGAAAATAGACGTCATCATCCTGGATATAGACAAGGACAACCGCAAGCTGTCCCTCGGCCATAAGCAGTTGGAGGAAAACCCCTGGGATACGTTCGAAAACGTGTTCCCGGTAGGCTCCTACCACGAAGCTACCGTACTGCGCCGCGACGATCGCGGGGCCATCGTCCAGTTGCCCTATGGCCTGGAAGCATTCGCCCCCATCAAGCATATCCGCAAGGAGGATAACTCGCTTGCCGAAGTAGATGAGACGCTCACGGTCAAGGTCATTGAGTTTAACCGCGACGACAAGCGCATCCTCGTCTCCCACCTCCGCTACCTGGAGGATATCCGCCGCGAAGCGGATGAGCAGGTGAAGCGCGACCGCGACGGCGAACGCCAGCAAGCCCGCCAGGCGGTCAAGAAGCAACAGGCCACCATCGAGAAGACTACGATGGGCGAACTCGAGGGCCTGGCTCAACTCAAAGAGCAACTCGGACAACAGGAGTCGAAAGACGACTCGAAAGAGTAACCGCTCCATATAGCACGACAGGGCGCGGGAAAAGGCATCTGAAAAGCCTTTTCCCGGCTCTGTCGGCTACTTCCTCCACTATGGAATACAGGGGAAAAATCCTGCTCTTCGGCGAACATATCGTCGTTCAGGGCGCACAGGCCTTGGCGCAACCGCTCCTTGCTTTCCAAGGGCATTGGGCGTTCGGTCGCCCAGAGGATTTCCCAACCCACTCCCTCCACGACTGGCTAAACTATCTCTCCGGCCTGCAGTCGGCTGCAGCCCTGGATGTACGCCTCGATTTAGACCGCTTCACACGCGATTTGAATAAGGGCCTCTATTTTGAGTCCAATATTCCTCTAGGCTATGGCGCGGGGAGTTCCGGTGCCCTCTGTGCAGCCCTTTACGACACGTACGCCCTCAACCCGCCCGATAAAACGGACGTCCGGCTTTTTCCGGGTATCAGAGCCGATCTTGGAAAGATAGAAAGCTATTTCCACGGGGCCAGCTCCGGTGCAGATCCCCTGGTGAGTTATCTCGACCAGCCCCTACTATTCGATCGGGGGCAGGCTATACGCCCGGTTTCCCTGCCCGTGCCGGATGCTCGCTATACCCTTTTCTTACTCGATACCGGCCATGCCCGCAAAACGGGCCCGCTCGTGCAGCGGTTTCAGGCAAAAATGCGCGAGCCGCACTTCCACGACTACGTCGTCGCAGAGTTGATTCCCGCTACCGAAGACGCTATCCAATGCTATGTGCAGGGAAGCTGGGAAGCCTTATTTGAGGTATGGGCCCTCATCAGCCATTTCCAGTACCGTTTTATGCAGGAGTGGATACTGCCCACCTGGCACCAGGCGTGGCTCGACAGCTTGGCAGGGTCGCAGCACCGCCTCAAAATCTGTGGTGCCGGTGGGGGCGGGTTTATACTCGGCATTACGCGCGATTGGGCCTTCACCCGGACTACCTTTGGGGAACAGGCCATCGCGTTATAGCGCCATACTGCCCTTTTTTCCGCAGAGCATACAAACCCGGCTTCTCGCCCTCGCCAGGCGCATCTTCACGGCGCTCTCGCCGATATGGAAGTATTCCTGGAGCTGCACGATGGAATAATTATCCAGATACTTCATTTTCAGTATTTCCCGCGATTCTGTGTTCAGTCCTTCAAGGACCTGGAAGACGCGGTCTATCTGGTGTTCCAACTCCTGATATTCTTCTTCAGGGTGCTCTTCCGCTGCCCGGGATACCATTTGGCTGCAATCATCAGGTTCGGTGCGTATGGCAGCGAGATGCTTACAGCGGTCTATGCAGATATTGCGCGAGATACTGAATAGCCAGGCCGGGAATGTGACCGGGTTTTTCAGGGATGGCAGCTTCTCCATAGCCCTTAGGAAGACATCCTGCGCCACGTCGTAAGCGTCTTCCTGGCCCTTCAAGACGTGCTGGCTGTACTGGAGGATTTTAGGGTAGTATCGGTTATACAATTCGCTGAATGCGCGTTCATCCCGGTTTTCTTGGAACCGGATTACCAACTCTGAGTCGGGTTCTGATTTTAGTTCGCTCGTTTCCATTTTTGTGCTTTCTGTTAGCACAAATATGGTTCCCGATGGCTTCTCAAAGCTGCTACAATAGGCGTATTTTCAAAAATCGGTATTAAGCGGTAGTCAGTACGTAAAAAAGCGTATGCTTCGGGATGTAGCGGATTTATTCGGGCTTGATGATCCCCATTTTGATAGCTGATTTCACGAGGCCGGCGGTATTTTTGGCTCCCAGTTTTTCGAGGAGGTTGCGCCGGTGAGTATCTACGGTGCGGATGCTGATAAACAGCTGGTCGGCGATTTCGGCGTTGGAGTATTCCTCTGAGATCAGGCGCAGCACTTCCTGTTCGCGCCGGGTGAGGGGGATATCTACTTTTTTCTCCTTGCCTTTGGTTCGGTTGGTGAGGTGTTCGACAATAGCGGCAGATACCTGCTTGGAGTAGTAGGTATCCCCCTCTGCCACGGTGCGTATGGCGTTGACCAGCTCGCGGCTTCCAGAATCTTTGAGCAGGAATCCGGCTGCACCAGCTTCGAGCATACGCACGATGTAGCTGCTCTCATGGTGCATGGACAGGGCGAGGATTTTGACGGCCGGGTAGTTTTGATGCAGGATGGAGGCGGTCTCAATTCCGTTGACTTCACCCATGGAAATGTCGAGGAGGAGCACGTCTGGGGCTGCTTCGGCGATATGGTCGAGTACTTCGCGGCCATCTTTGGCCTCGGCGACTACTTTCATGTCGTCTATATTTTCCAGGATGGAGATGATACCATCTCGGAATACCCGGTGATCGTCGGCTATCATTATTCGTATCATGTCGGCAGGGTTGGCAAAATAGCGGGTTGAAAAAATAGCGGTTCCCATCAGATCGGGATTTCGATGGTGGCGAGCATTCCCTTTCCGGGTTGTGCGTCTGCGGTAAAGTTTCCGCCCAACGACTTGGCGCGGGTCAGCACGTTGCGGAGGCCCATACCGTCGTTGAGGGCTACGTTTAGTTGTTCCTGGTTGAAGCCGATGCCGTCATCTTCGACCATGAATACGATGGATTCGGGATGGCGCAGCAGTTGCAGGGTGATGGTTTTTGCGCGGGAGTGCTGCAAGCCATTGCTCAGCAGCTCCTGGGCAATGCGAAACAGGCCCAGTTCGGTATTGGGGTCGAGCTGTTTATCCTCTATGCCGGTACAGAAAAAATTGACTTGCACCTGCTCGCTCTCGTTGGCATTCCGGCAGAGGTTTTCCAGGGCGGTGATAAGGCCGAAATCAAAAATGACGCTGGGCATGAGGGCATGGGAGATATCGCGCAAATCGCTCGCTACCGAGCGGATGAGCTCACCCATGGCCTGGATTTTCTTCAGGGAGGCGGGGGCTACATACTGAAGGTCGTTTTGTAGAGCATCCAGGTATAGCTTGATGGTGGAGAGCAGGGGCCCAATGCCGTCGTGAATTTCTTTTGCGAGACGGCGGCGCTCTTCTTCCTGTCCTTCCAGCAGGGCGTTGGTAGCGGTCATTTCCGTTCTTAGGGCATTGGTGACATCCTGGGTAGTGATGACTACGCCTTCTGCGGTTGCGCGGCCGTGTATGGAAAGGAATTTATGGCGAAAACGGAGGGCATGGATATCAAATCCCTTGCCTTCCCGCTCTAAAAAACGCTGCAGTGCCTGTGCAAGGATAGGCAGCTCCTGGAGGTAATCGAAAGCTACCTTTCCATTCATCCAGTCGTTTGGCGGGAGCTCCAGGTGTTGGCGCAGCATGGGGTTGATGCGCAGGATGACCCCCTGTTTATTCATAAGAATCAATCCAAAGGGGAAACCCTCGAAAAAAGTAGCCCAGGTATCCATGATTATTCCCTGAAAACGAGCAAGGGGATTTCGACCTCCTCTGCCAGGTCTTTGGCCAAACTGGAAGCCATCCATTTTTCCCAGTACCCACGGGTATGCGTCGTGAGCGCAATCACATCGGATTGTACTGTTTCGACGAAGTGCTCTAGGGCGGTCTGAAGTTCTCCCTCAAGTACGCTGAACTGCATTCTTTCAGCTTCGTTATCTGTTTGATAGGTATGTTTTATCTTTTCCATCTGAGAGGCTGCCCAGGGATTATCTTCGGGGTCTTCCGAGACATGTACGAGGTACAGTTGGGAATCCAGGGCTTCGCTCCAGCGGAGCAGCCGTTCGATGGCATTCAGATTTTTATATCCAAAATCGGTGGCATATACGATGCGGTGGACTGCCCTGAAGGAGGCTTCCGGCGGTACGAGCAGCAGAGGGCAGGGCGTTTTATCAATCATTTTCCGAGCGAGCGTACCGAAGAGGCGGTCGGCCAGCCTGGCGCGGTTGCGCATGCCCATCACAATCAGGGCCAGGTCGTACTCCCTGGAGAGGGAAGGAATGTGTTCCAGCGGGGAGCCTCCTGCTACGAGGTATCGTACGTCCATAGCGGCGAGGGTGTCGCTGCCAGATGTCTTCACAAATGTTTTCAGGCGTTGCAGCTCTGTACTATGGCGTTCGTTGGAGGCTGGGGAGCGCAGCTTGCCAGCCCGGGAGGGCGTATTTTCGTCCTCTTCTTCCATAGGAGTGGCAGCAGGCGCTTCAAAAAAATGGGCGCATACCAATTGAGCCTGCAAATGACGGGCGAGATGCAGTGCAAAGAGAAGAGTTTGGTCGCTATTGGCCTTGTAATCGGTAAGGCATAAAATAGTTTCCATGGATTGCCTCCAGTTCGAACCGGAAAGTTCGCACTTTTTAAAGGGAATTTATAGAGGGACGCACAGAATTTTATTGCCTCCTGCCCCGGTTAAGGGTGCTCTTCACGGGCTTTCCTGGAATCTGCCCATACTGAGGGCAGTATTCCCGCGGCAAGCGCCGCTATAATCACGACCAGGGAGAGCCATTCCGGTAGATGAACCCAGTGCAGGGCAATCATTTTCAAGCCGACAAAGGCAAGGATGAACACCAGGCTGTAGCGCAGGTACTGGAACTTGTCCAATACCGAAGCGAGGACAAAGTAGAGGGAGCGCAGCCCCATGATAGCGAAAATGTTTGACGTAAATACGATAAATGGGTCGCTCGTGATAGCGAATATAGCCGGGATGCTGTCGAAGGCAAACATCACATCGGTCGTTTCGACGACCATGAGCGCCACAAAAAGAGGTGTCGCCGCCCGAATACCCCTGCGCTTGATGAAGAAGTGGTCCCCGTAAAAACTGCGCGTGACCGGCATAAAGCGCTTGATGAGGCGCACCGTGGCATTTTGCTCTATTTCCACCGCATCGTGCTCGCCGGAACTGAACATCTTGTACGCGGCGTACAGCAAGATAGCCCCAAACACATACGTGATCCATCCATACGTTTGGATCAGTACAGAACCTACGCCGATCATGAAGCCCCTGAACACGATCGCACCCAGGATACCCCAAAATAGGACCCGGTGCTGATTCGCAGCGGGAATGCGGAAGTATGCGAAAATGACTGCAATGACGAACACATTGTCAATGCTCAGCGATTGCTCGACCAAATACCCCGTCAGATAGGTGATGACTGCTTTTTGACCGGAATACGATTCCGAAGAAGTATAGTGGAGCCAGTCGTTTTCGTAGGCAAAATAGATGAATATGCTGAACAACAGGGAGACGCTGACCCAAACCGTCGTCCAGCGAAAGGCTTCCTGCATCGAAACCACGTGGGCTTTCCGGTTGAAAACCCCCAGGTCCAACGCGAGCAATAAGCCGATCAACGCGATGAACCCCACCCAGAATATCGTCATGTCCATCTATTGTTTCCCGATTCAAGCAGGGGTGGGAGTAGTAGACTTGTCTCGCCTGAGGCGAAGGACTGCTTTTTAACCATCCCCTGTTTTAAAAAAATGTGCCGCCCATCCGACGTATATTTTGCCCAGCAAAATAGAGAGCGGGTGGACGGCACAGAAAAATCGATCTAATATGACCAGTTGGAGCTATTGGCTGCCAACTTATTTGAGGTCGGGAGCAGATTCGAACTGCCGTACGAGGTTTTGCAGACCTCTGCCTAGCCACTCGGCCACCCGACCACTCTGTAAGGACTGCAAAGATACGTTTTTTTCTATTTTTCGCAATAGGTAGGGGGGCTTTCTTTTTTAGGTTTTCAAATCGGTTGAAATACGCGGATGTAATCTACGATCATATTGGCCGGGAATGCGGTAGTGGCGGTGGGGGAGCCTGGCAGGTTGCCCCCTACTGCGACGTTGAGGATAAAGAAGAAAGGCTGATTGAAGGGATAGGGAAGGCCGTTGAGCTTGTCGGGGCCGAGCTCGAAGTAGGGGGTTCCATCCACCAGCCACTGGATTTTGTCTTTTTGCCACACGATGGAAAAAATGTGGAACGAATCCGAAAAAGTGCCGGAGCTGAGGAAGGTGGCAGCGGTGCGGAACTGGTGCTGTGCTACCGAGGGGCCAAAATGGGCGGTCCCCAATACCCGGCTGGGCCGGTCGCCGGTGAGCTCCATGATATCTATTTCCCCGCAGGCCGGCCATCCGACGCGGTCTATGTTGGCGCCCAGCATCCAGATAGCGGGCCAGATGCCACGGCCGGAGGGCAGGGCGGCGCGCACGTCCACGCGCCCGAACTGGAACTCCCGCTTACCTTTGGTGATGAGGCGCGACGAGGTATATTCCCTGCTGCCCGCCCGTTCTTTTTTGGCTTGGATAATCAGGAAACCCTTATCTACGAGGGTATTTTCGCGCTGGTAAAATTCCAGTTCGGCGTTGCCCCAGCCGCAGTTGACGGGGCAGCCATCGCCGATTTCAAAGGTCCAGTTTTTTTCGTCCAGGGCATTGCCGGTAAACTCTTCTTCCCATACGAGCCGGAAGCCGGCATAGTCCCGGGGGGAGGTCGCGCCGCCTGATGGGATAGCGATGAAATCAATTGGGTTGAAGTCGTCGTTGAGGATATAGATACGCAGGGCCTTTACAGGTCCCGGCTTCCCGTTCAATACCTCTTGTATGACCAGGTCGAAGTACTCGTCCTCTTCCTTGAAAGCATCGGCCAGTAGGGTGAGCTCAACCGTTTTTTCGCGGTTGGAAGGCCCGAAGAGCAGGCTGCCTTTTTCTATAGCTATAAAATCGCTACCTGCTTTTGCGCTGCCGTCCCGGGTGGCGTATTGCACGACCACGTTATTTCGGTTCAGCCCCTCCAGCTTCACAGCGACGCTGATTTTCTGTTCTTTATTGCCTTCCACTATTTTCAAGGTATCTCCCGCTGCCCACGACAGCAGGGGCGGCTCGTAGTCGGGGATTCCGATTGGCTCATCCTCGGGCACACAGTATTGGAACAAAACGATCACTGCGACCAAAAAGGGCAATTTCAAATATTTTATGCTCATCGTTTCTTGTTTATCAGGCTTTTGGAGGGTGTTAATCGAGGGGCAAAAGGCATGCCCCCTCGCGACCTATTTGTTTTTTTGAAAAACCCGGACGTAGTCCACTTCCATGCGCTTGGGCCAAATGGTCTCGTCCACCCCAAACTGCCCGGCCCAGTTGCCGCCTACGGCCAGGTTGAAGATCAGATGGAAGGGCTGGTCGAACGGCCAGGCCCGGAAGTTGGCCCCTTTTTCTTTTTTGAAAGAAAAAAAGACTTTGCCGTCGCACGAAAAGGCGATTTTACGGTGGGTCCACTCGATTGCATAGACGTGAAAGACGTCCTCCAGCGGCTCGGGCCAGCGCAGGCGCACACCCTTCTGCGTACCGGAGAGGTGGTTGTATGCGCCGGTATGTACGGTGCCGAATAGCGAATCCGGGGCGTAGCCCACATATTCCATGATGTCTATTTCCCCGCTGTTGGGCCAGTCGCCAAAGGTGGGGTTTTCCGGCAACATCCACATAGCGGGCCAGGTGCCCCGGCCTGCCGGCACCTTTACCCGCGCCTCGATGCGCCCGTACTGCCAGGCTTGCAGGCCACGAGTGAGCAGACGGGCAGAGCTGTAGCCTTTGCCTCCGGTGGGTTCGCGATGCGCCTCGATTACGAGGTGGCCGTTTTCGACGCGGGCGTTGCGCAGGTTTTTTTCGGTATAGTACTGGAGTTCGTTGTTGCCCCAGCCGCAGATGCGCGGGCAGCCGTCGCCCACGTCGTAGGTCCAGCGGGAAGGATCGGGAAGGCCGCTGTAATCAAATTCATCTGCCCATACGAGGCGCTGCTGGGCGTACATACTCAGCGCACCCAAGAGGGCCAGACAGGTGAGGGCGAAGGGATATATCCTTTTTTTCATAATCCTTATTTTGCAATAAACGTGAGTTGGAACCACCCGTCCCCTTTGAGGAAGGGGGTTCGTACCACCATTTCATTAGACTTAATGGAAACGATATCATATACGTTGGATGCGTCCCAAACGCCCAGGAAGGCTCCTTCGGATAGGGTCAGGCGGGGTAGTCCTTCGAGGCCGCCCTTGGGATCCAAAAACCACGTCTGGTTCTTCGGGGGGGCGTACGGTACGGGCACATAGCCGTTCCAGGGATCTACCGTCAACCCGTTGTTCTCGTAGATAAATCCGCCTTCCACGCCAAAGCAGAAGCCATCGTCGTACTGCTCTGCCTGGAGGCCGTTGAGCGGGGATTTGTACCACTCGAGAGAGCCTGGCGTGGGGCCTACCCCTACTGCACTGGCGGCTTTGCTCAGCGTCCAGCACTTGCGGGCGCCCTTGTCGCAGGAACCGACGAGAAGGGCTACGAGGTCGCTGCATCCTGTCTTGGCATCCTGCCGGATGGCAATAGTAGCTTTTGCACTGGCTACTCCCCCTCCGTTCATAGAGGTGTACAGGGTCAGGACGTAGCTACCGGCTTTGGGGAAAAAGAGCGTATCCTGGGCTTTGGCGCTCCGGTCGGGTACACCTCCGGGCGCAGACCACAGACGGTTGAAGGTGCCCTGCGTCCTGTCGGTCACGACTACCCGGTTGGAGTCGCCCGATGCGAAAGCATAGGAAAAAGAGGCGGCAGCAGACGTATCCTGAAGCTGCCATTCGTCTCCGTCGAGCGGCTGACAAGCCGTGGCTATGGCCAAAGACGAGATACAACCCCACAGGACGCCCTGAAAAGCGTGTCGGAGTTCCGATTTGGATCGCGGCATGGTTTCTTGTGATTTATTTTTTAATCCATTTATGGTCAGGTCTAATAGCCCGGGTTCTGTACAATAGCGCCGTTGGTCGCCAATATTTGGGACTGCGGTATGGGGAATCTCCGGTGGGTAGCGTCTTTGTAACCCAATGGGCCGAGGGCTTGCTGGGCTTGCCCGCTGCGCACCAGGTCGAAGAAGCGGTGGCCTTCCAGGGCCAGTTCGAGCCGGCGCTCGCGGAAGATGGCCTTCAGCAGCTCTGCTCCGCTGCTGGTGATCGGTTTTAACCCGACGCGGGCTCGGACTTTATTGAGGGAGGTGCGGGCCTCGGCTTCTTTGCCTAATTGATAATTGGCCTCGGCGTGGAGCAGCCATATATCTGCCAGGCGGATGACGCGGTCGTTGGAGCCTCCATTCGGGTTGGGGTCGCCAAAGGTGGCCTGCTCCGAGCGGTTGCTGAAGTACTTGCGCGGGTAGTATTTGTGGGGGAATCCTCCTGTCGCTTCCAGTGTGAACACCCCGCGGTCGCCCATCGCCTCACCGACCCGGAACACGGTGAATTTCAGCCGGGGGTCTTCAAAACCTTCTTCAAAAAACACATCTACCAGCGACTGGGTAGGAATATTGAACCCGTAGCCTTCAAACTGCCCGCGGGCGCGCTGAAATACATTAGTAAAAGTGCCTTCGTTGTTGGCGTTATAGCCCCAGTTGCCTCCGGACTCCGTCGAGTACTGGATTTCGAAGATGGACTCGGGACCGTTTTCACCAGCTAAGGTGAAGATCCGCCCAAAACTTGGCTCCAGGGCGTATTCACCGGATTGGAGGATGGCGTCTCCGAGTTGCGCGGCTTCTGCCCAGCGCTTTTGCCAAACCATGGCTTTCATCAACAGCGCCTGCGCGGCCCCTTTTGTTGCGCGGCCCAGCTCAGCCGGGGGATAGGCACTGCGCGGCGGCAAGCGCTCTATCGCTGCTTTCAGGTCGGACTCGACCAGTGCCCATATCGCTTCTTCTGTCGCCCGGGGCATGCGGTACTCGTTGGGCGACAGGAGGTGATCCACCAGGGGTACCCCGCCAAATATCGTCGCCAGGTTGTAGTAGAACCAGGCGCGGAGAAACTGTGCTTCTCCGAGGTAGCGGCGCTTGAGAGCCTCGTTCATGGTTATCCCCGGTATTTTTTCCAGTACGACGTTTGCGCGGTTGATTCCCTCGTAGTCGGCTGTCCATTCTGAAGACAGGTATTCCGTGTTCACCGGGCCCTGGAAGTTTTCCAGTGCACCCAGCAGGGGTTGGTCGTTGTCGCCGGAGCCGCCCTTTGTTGCGTCGTCCGACATGATATCGCCCCAGAACCAGCGGAAATGTCCTGCCGGGGTCGTTTCGAACTGGAGAGGTGCGTAGGCTGCATTCACAGCGGCCAGGGCATCGGCTTCCGTTTTATAGTAGTTGTCAATGGTCGAGCCCACCAGAGGGTTGCGGGACAAAAAGTCGTCTTCACAAGCCCAGGTGAGGGGCAGGAGTAGAAAGGAGACGACGGGTAGGATACTGCGTTTCATGGTAAAAGCCATTAGAAGGTGATTTGCAGCCCGCCGCCCAGTATCCTGGATTGCGGGTAAAATCCATAGTCAATACCGATTTCCAGGGCACCGCCTACGGTGCCTATCTCGGGATCCAGGCCGGAGTAGCGGGTAAAGGTGAGCAGGTTTTGGGCCGACAGATACACCCGAAACCGTTGCAGGTGCAGGGTGCGGAGCAGATTGGCGGGGAGGGAATATCCGAATTGCAGGTTCTTCAGGCGCAAGTAGGAGCCGTCCTCGACGAAGCGGTCGGAGACCCGTGCGTTCTGGTTGGGGTCGTTGAGGTTGGCCTTGGGTTCGGAATCGGAGGTGCCCGGGCCGGTCCAGCGGCCCAGTGCGGTGCGGGGACGGTTGGCATAGAAAAAGTCGTACCGGAAGATGCCGTTGTAAATCGAATTCCCGTAAACGCCCTGCCAGAACATATCCAGGTCAAAGCCTTTCCAGCCGAGGCTGCCGCTGAAGCCCCCGCTCAGCCAGGGTGTTGGGTTCCCGATGAAGGTGCGGTCGGCTTCGTCAATTTTACCGTCCGCGTTCAGGTCTTTGAAGCGGATATCACCTGGAGTGCTGCGCTCTGACTGAAAGGCGTGGGCTTTGATTTCTTCCGTGCTCTGGAAAATGCCGTCTGTGAGGTATCCGTAGAAAGACGCTACCGGATGGCCCACTTCCGTACGCGACACGTTGCCGGCGGAGAAGACATTGCCTGCGCTGATCGGCTCTCCCCCTTCGCCCAGGCTGATGACTTCGGTGCGCGTCAGGCTTAGGTTCCCGCTGAGGCGGTACGACCAGGCCGCACGTTTTTCCTGAAGTTCCAGTGATAGTTCAATACCCTCGTTGAGCATAGTGCCTACGTTCTGAAAAGGGGCGCCCACCCCTACAATCGTCGGTATCGGTACCCGGGAGAGCATGTCGCGGGTATATTTGCGGTAGTAGTCGGCGGAAAGATTCACCTTGCCGCTCCAGGCCTCGAGGTCGAGGCCGATGTTGGTCTGTTCGCTGGTTTCCCAGCGCAGGTCAGGGTTGCTGGCCTGCTGCGGCGCACTGCCGTTGGTGATGCGTTCCGATGGTCCAAAGGTGTAGTTCTGGCCGGGCAACACTACGGTGCTGTAGCTGTAATCCCCGATTTTATCGTTGCCGTTCTGGCCCCAGCTCACGCGGACCTTGGCAAAGGTAAGCCAGTGCTTGCCCCAGAACGCTTCGCGGCTCAGTATCCAGGCTGCCGAGGCGGAGGGGAAAGTGCCAAAGCGGTTGTTTGCGCCAAAACGGGAGGAGCCGTCGCGCCGGAAACTCGCCGAGAACAAGTAGCGGTCTTTCCAGTCGAACTGCGTCCTGCCGAAGAACGACAGCAAAGCGCTCTCCGAGGCATTGTCGCCGGCGCTCTGCGATTCGCGGGGGTCAACGGTGTTGCCGATATACGCATCGGCAGGGTTGTTGGAAGGCAGGTTGGTATTGGCACCCGACAGTACATAAAAGCGGTTTTCCAGGGCAGTATGGCCAATGGTGACGGCCAGTTTCTTTTCCTTCCAGTTTTTATCGTATTGCAAGACGGACTCCCACTGCCAGTTGGACCAGGTGAACTCGTTCTTGACTACGGTATTGACCAGGCTGCGCTCTGCTGCCGGGGCGTCTGCCAGAGTAGGATCGAGGCTAAGGTCAAATTTGGGGTAAAACAAATCCTGATGGGCAAAGGTGCGGTCCAGGTTGTACGCCGAGCGGACGCTCAGCCCGGGGGCCAGGTTCAACTGCGCCCCGACCCCGCCGACGATGCGGGTGCTGGACCAGGTGTCGGAATGGCGCTCAATGGCTGCAACCGGGTTGGCAATGTCGGTATCGGAGTACGCAGAGTAGGCATATGAGCCGTCAAAACGGCGTACTGGCGTGACGGGGTCTATGTTGAGCGCCCGGGCGAGGGGCGTATTGAACACGTTGTTTTCGGGTAGCCCGTTGCGGGTGAGTTGTGTGTAGGCGAGGTTGGCGTCGAGGGCAAGCCAGGTCTTGACCTGTTGCTGTAGCTTCAAGCGGGTGGTGTAGCGCTCGAAGCCCGATTTTTGCCGGCCCACAATGCCCTCCTGGTTGAGGTAGCTACCGCTCAGGGAGTAGCTGCCTTTGTCTGTACCTCCCAGAAAGTTGAGCTGGTGCGAAGCCATGGGGGCCGGACTGAAAATCGCCTCCTGCCAGTCGGTCCCACTGCCCAGAGCGCTGGGGGTGGCAAATTCCGGGCGGGGGGCTTTTCCGGCTGCGATATGGGCCTCGTTGGACAGAGCTGCGTACTCTTCCGCATTGAGCAGCGACATCCGCCTCCAGGTATTTTGTATGCCGTAAGAAGATTCTATACTGATTTGGCCGTCCTGGTTTTTCTTGCCGCTCTTCGTGGTGATCAGCACAACACCATTAGCTCCACGGGCTCCGTAGATAGCAGACGAGGCCGCATCTTTTAGGATATTGATAGACGCGATATCCGATGGGTTGAGAAAATCAATCCCTTCCACGGGCATTCCGTCCACAAGGTATAAAGGGGCGCTGTTGTTGATGGTTCCGGTGCCGCGGATGCGCACGGTAAGCGCGCTGCCAGGCGAGCCAGAATTTTGTGCTACCTGTACCCCTGCCGTACGGCCCTGCAGCGCTTGCTCAGTGCGCAGGATGGGCACTCCTTCGAGGTCGGCAGACGATACCGAGGCGACGGAGCCGCTGATGTTGCTGCGCAACTGGGTACCATAGCCCACGACGACCACTTCTTCCAGCAAACTGGCGTCCTCTTCGAGAAAAACCTCTAAAGGTGCATTCACCGCGACTGTAAGGAGCTGCTCCTTCATGCCGATGTACGAAAAGCGCAAGCGGGCGGGTAGGCCGGGCACTTCAATGGCAAAGTTCCCGTCGAGGTCGCTCGAAGCACCTACTTCGCTCCCCTCCAATAGGATGCTGACGCCGATCAGCCCCTCTTTGGTTCCCTGGGCACGCACTACGCCCTTGAGAGTGATCTGCCCCCAGGAAGGGAGCAGTATGCATAAAAAGCCTGCTAAAAGAAGTGGTCTCATGGAAAAGTGTATATCATGTGGGTTGCATGGAGTAACTACTATTCAATAGGCTTGTTGCGCGGGGTCAGCGAGAGGGGAAAAAAGAGTCATTTTTTGTCCATGCGAAGGCTTT
>VFQS010000889.1_pt1 | contig 29735 bp, 27 predicted proteins | sample 3512361 | NCBI WGS metagenome assembly VFQS01 (sample SAMN10412375, study PRJNA504923) | tailings metagenome | isolation source: Relicate 1 Philex TSF3 active mining | place: Philippines
AATATTGTACCGACGATCACGTGGAAACCGTGGAAGCCAGTCGCCATGTAAAATGCGGTGCCATAGTTCAGGCCAGCGAATGGAAACGGTGCTTCCAGATACTCATATGCCTGAATCGAGCTGAACAGCAGGCCCAACAGGATCGTCGCCAACAGACCTTTTTTCAAACCTTCGCGGTCGCCATGGATCAGCGCATGGTGCGCCCAGGTGACGGTGGTGCCCGAGCACAACAGGATCAACGTGTTGAGCAGCGGCAGCTTCATCGCATCGAGGACTTCAAGGCCCTTTGGTGGCCACTGCATCAAAGCGGCGGCGCCTTCTTGGCCGATAAGGTTAGTCACCGTAAATGCATGCGTTTCGGCATCCTTCACGAGTTCCAGCGGCACAGGGAACAGCGAGAAGTCAAACCAGGCCCAGAACCAGCCCACGAAGAACATGACTTCAGACGCGATGAACATGATCATGCCGTAACGCAGGTGAAGCTGAACCACAGGCGTATGATCGCCCGCATGCGCTTCGGTCACGACATCGGACCACCATGTGAAAAAGGTGTACAGTACACCCAGAAGGCCAAGGCCAAAGACGAGGCTACCATAACCGAACTGCTCGGGATGCATCCACATCACGAGGCCGAAGAACATCGTCAGAGCCGCGAACGAACCCAATATGGGTGTGATGCTCGGCGGCAGAATATGATAATCATGATTTTTGGCACCCGCCATGGTCAATTCCCTGTAGTCTTAACGTGGTAAGTTTGTCTTAGCTTCCGTTCGCCTGCGGGTCCACCGTGTTTGGCTTTTCCACTGGGTAGAATGTGTAGCTAAGTGTGATTTCTTCGATATCTTTGGTTTCTGGATCGGTCATGATCTTTGGATCAATATAATATAGGACCGGCATTCTAATCTGTTCACCGGGCTTAAGTGTTTGTTCGGTGAAGCAGAAGCACTGTATTTTGTTGAAATATTTGCCAGCGAGCGCGGGCGTGACGTTAAATGTTGCCGTCCCCGTCACCGCTTCGCTCGACAGATTTTTTGCCAAGTAGATCGACATATCCTTCGCGCCGATGCTGACCGTATCGGTCGGGCGTTCTGGTTTAAATTCCCACGGCAGATCACCGCGATGATTGGCATCAAAACGGACGACAATGGATTTGTTCGTAACGGACACCGTCGCCGCTTGCGCAGCATCAACCCGCATCGTTGTGCCGCCAAAACCCGTCACCTGACAAAACAGGCGATACAGCGGAACGGCCGCAAAGCCGACGCCAACCATCGAGACAGCAAGCGCGCCTGCCAAAAATCCGGTTTTCGCGTTTGATATAGCCATCAGCCCCAGACCCCGACTTTTACGACTGTGATCAGGAAGAACAATATGCACAACCCAACAAGGGCGACGCCCATGACACGCGACCGCGCCGCTTGGCGTTTGCGGATAAGCGCGGTTTCTTCGGCGGTATAGGGCGATTGGTCAGGCTGGGTCATGCGATCACCATACGATCAATTGCGAACAGGGCGAACAAAAGAAACAGATACAGGATGGAGAACGCGAAAAGCTGCTTCTCCGGCTTCATCGCCGCGGCATCGGTTGCTTCATTTTGCCAGACACGGAATGCGAGGACGAGAAATACGCCGCTCAACACCACCGAAGTCGCGCCATAAAGCCAGCCACTATCGCCCAAGATGAACGGCAATATCGCTGCGCCCGCCATCGGGAAGCTATACCCAAATATCTGGTTACGCGTAACGCGCTGACCCTTCACATTTGGCAACATCGGAATGCCCGCGGCACCGTAATCAGTCTTCATAAACAGCGCCAGCGCCCAAAAATGCGGCGGGGTCCATAAGAAGATAATGGTGAAGAGCAAGACCGGCAGGAAAGTAACATCGCCCGTGACGGCGGCCCAACCAATGACCGGCGGAAATGCGCCCGCGGCTCCGCCGATAACGATATTTTGCGGTGTATTGGGCTTAAGCCAGATTGTGTAGACGATGGAATAAAAGAATATCGAGAAGGCCAGCAAACCGGCCGACAGCCAGTTTACAGCAACACCCATGATGCCCACGGAAAAGGCCGCAAGGCCAACGCCGAAGTGCAACGCAGCCTCACGGTCCATTCGGCCGGCGGGCAATGGCCGCTGTGCTGTCCGCGCCATTTTGGCGTCGACATCGGCTTCGTAATACTGGTTCAGCGAACCACATGCACCGGCGCCCAATGCAATACACAGCACTGCCGTAAAGGCGATAATGGGGTGGATATTGCCAGGTGCGGCCAGCAGACCACATAAGGCGGTGAATACGACAAGCGACATAACTCTGGGCTTGGTTAAAGCCCAGAAGTCACGCCATTCGGCGGGCATTAATATGTCGCGCGCTGCGGTTGTCATGTCCGTATCCAAACGCCTTAAAGCTTTGAAGCGGCGAACCGCCGCCGGTTACTTGATAACCGGCAGCGTTTCGAACTGGTGATATGGTGGAGGGCTCGTCAACGTCCACTCAAGCGTTGTCGCGCCTTCACCCCAATAATTGTCTTCTGCGCGGCGACCGGCCAGCAAAGACCAGATCACGTTGACGAAGAATATCAGGATACCGACAGCCATGATGGCATAGCCCATCGACGCAACGCCGTTCCAGTAAGCAAATGCCTCTGGATAATCGGGATAGCGGCGTGGCATGCCGGAGTTTCCGAGGAAGTGCATTGGGAAGAACAATACGTTCACGCCAATGAAGAAAACCCAGAAGTGCAGATGGCCCAAAAATTCGTTCAGGTGACGACCCGACATCTTGCCAAACCAGTAATAGAAGCCAGCGAAGAGCGAGAATACCGCACCAAGCGACAACACATAATGGAAGTGGGCGACAACATAATATGTGTCGTGCAAATTGTCGTCGAGACCCCCGTTGGCGAGCACAACACCGGTCACGCCACCAACGGTGAACATGAAGATGAAGCCCATTGCCCAAACCATTGGGGTTTTGAAGCTGACCGAACCGCCCCACATGGTGGCGATCCAGCTGAAGATCTTAATGCCGGTTGGCACCGCAATCACCATCGTTGCCGCGGTGAAGTACATCTTCATATCAACGCTCATGCCCGTGGTGAACATGTGGTGCGCCCAAACGACGAAACCAACGACACCGATTGCGACCATGGCATAAGCCATACCGAGATAGCCGAAGACAGGCTTGCGGCTGAACGTCGCAACGATCTGGCTGATGATGCCAAAGCCTGGCAAGATCATGATGTACACTTCGGGGTGACCGAAGAACCAGAACAGATGCTGATACAATACAGGGTCACCGCCGGCAGCCGCATCAAAGAATGCGCCGCCAAAGTTACGGTCAACCAAAAGCATCGTGATGGCCGCAGCCAACACAGGCAATGCCAGCAACAGAAGGAATGCGGTCACAAGCACGGACCAGACAAACAGCGGCATTTTATGCAGCGTCATGCCGGGGGCACGCATGTTGAAGATGGTGGTGATGAAGTTGATCGCACCAAGGATCGATGCCGCACCTGCAAGGTGAAGCGAGAAGATCGCCATATCGACCGCAGGTCCAACGGAGCCGGACGTCGAAAGCGGTGCGTACACTGTCCAGCCCGTACCGGCGCCAAGGCCCGTACCACCGGGTACAAAGCTGGAACCCAGCAACATGATGAACGCAACAACCGTCAGCCAGAAGCTGACATTGTTCATGCGCGGGAACGCCATATCTGGCGCGCCAATCATGAGCGGCACGAACCAGTTGCCGAAACCACCAATGATGGCTGGCATGACCATGAAGAACACCATGATCAGGCCGTGGGCGGTGATCAGCACGTTCCACATATGATAGGCTTCGTCCAAAGACGCTTCCTTACCGGCCATCATGGATGCCCAGCCCTGAAGATACTGGATACCCGGCGCAGCAAGCTCAAGGCGCATAAGGCCCGAAATCGCGCCGCCGACGATCCCTGCGAAAATCGCAAAGATCAAATAGAGCGTGCCGATATCCTTGTGGTTGGTCGACATAAACCAGCGCGCGAAGAAGCCTGGCTTATGATCTGCGTCATGATGGTCATGCGCGTGGAGGTCTGTACCTGTTGCGGCAATCGTGGTCATCAGTCTGGCCTTTTACTTGGTTGGCGCTGCGGCAGGGGCAGCGGCTGTGTCAGTGGTTGGTGCAGGTGCCGCAGCAGCTGCAGGGGCAGCGGCTGCTGGCGCAGGCTTTTCAGCGCCGGGCATCGTGCCGCCTTGCGCCTTAACCCAAGCCGCAAACTTTTCTGGCGGCAGGGCTTCTACAACGATGGGCATGAAGGCATGCCGTGCACCGCAAAGCTCCGAACATTGTCCAAAATAGACGCCTGGCTTCGTGATCGTCAGCGACTTTTCGTTCAAACGGCCGGGGACGGCATCAAGCTTGAACCACAGCGATGGAACGGCAAAAGCATGGATGACGTCTGCGGCCGTTGTCTGAATGCGGATCGGAACGCCCGCTGGCACGACCATACGATTGTCTACGGCCATCAACTTGGGGCCGTCATTTTCAGTACGGAAGCGCTCGCCCTTGGCAACATCGCCTTCCTCTTTGAGCATGTTGGACACAACTTCAAAGCCGCCATGGTCGGGATAAGTGTAACCCCAATACCACTGATAGCCAGTTGCCTTAATAGTCACGGCGTCTGCAGGTGCAGGCTTGAACTGCTTGGCAAGCAAGTCGAGCGATGGATAAGCAATGCCGAGAAGGATGAGGACGGGAACCAACGTCCAAACAACCTCAATAAAGGTATTGTGCGTCGTCTTTGAAGGGACGGGGTTTACGCGGCGATTGAACCGGACGATGACCCACAGCAGTAAACCCAGAACGAAGAGCGAAATGATCGTGATGATTGGCAACAAAATGGAGTTGTTAATCCATTTCGCATATTGGCCGTTGGCACTGAACTGTTCCTGAAAATCGACTTCCTTCGGCTTCGGCATGCCGACGCTATTGGCATAGTCAGGACGCATTGGCGTGTAGCCAGGAAGCGAACCATCCATCGATTTCGGCGCGGCAGCGGACGCGGCTGGCGCTGCTGCTTCATCGGCAGCAGGCGCTGCTGCGGCTGGCGTTGCTACAACCGGTGCAGCCACTTCTTTCGTGACTGGCGCAGGCGCGGGATTCGCAGGTTGCGCCAAAGCCAATGACGGCATTGCCATGGCAGCTATTAAAACCAGAAATTTCTTCAACATAATCATCAATTTAGCCCCGTATTCTTGGTGCGACGCAGAAATATTGCGTAGGCCTAACCCCCGTTAGAGGGTCGGACTCGCGCGACCTATAGGCGCGCTTATCTGAACCCTCAAGCGGTCGATTCATGATTTTTAGCATTTAATTGCTCCTCTGTTCTACCTATTTGCGTTGCAATCCGCTAAACGGAAGATGCAAAACACAACATTCGCCAGCCAGGAAAAATCTCCCCATCATGACCGAAGATGAAATATTATCTGAATTCCGTAGCGTCGACGCACTGCTCGAAGGACATTTCCTGCTGTCGTCCGGCCGCCACAGCGCTTATTATCTTCAGTGCGCACGCCTGCTGATGAACCCCGAGCGTGCGGGACGCATCGCCTTGGCGCTGACACAAAAAATGCCGCGCGAGCTGCGAAACGAGATCCAAGCGGTTATTTCCCCGGCCATGGGTGGCCTGATCATCGGCCATGAAATGGGTCGTGCACTTGGCGTTGATGCGATGTTCGTGGAGCGCCCCGATGGTGTCTTTGGTCTGCGCCGCGGCTTTTCGATCGCGCCCGGCACCAAAATCCTAATGATGGAAGATGTCGTAACGACCGGCCTTTCATCGCGTGAGGCTATTGCGGCGATCGAAGCCGCAGGCGGTCATGTCATTGCCGCTGGCGCAGTGGTCGACCGTTCCGCAGGCACCGTCGACCTCGGCGTACCGTTCTTCCCGCTGATAGAGTTGAACTTTCCAACCTATGCACCAGATGAATTGCCGCCCGAATTGGCGGCGACCGAGGCGGTAAAGCCCGGTAGCCGGAAGCTATGAAGATAGAGCATTCGTCTCGTCTGCGCCTTGGCGTCAATATCGACCATGTTGCGACGATCCGAAATGCGCGAGGCGGCATGCATCCCGATCCGATGCGCGCCGCCCATATGGTTGAGGCAGCGGGCGGTGATGGCATCACCGTCCATTTGCGCGAAGACCGCCGACATATTCGCGACGCTGACCTCGAAGCGATTATGCGGGAAATCCGCTTGCCCATTAACTTGGAAATGGCGGCAACCGACGAAATGCTGGAAATCGCGCTGCGGCATAAGCCGCATGCCGCATGCATCGTTCCCGAACGGCGCGAAGAACGTACGACCGAGGGCGGGCTGGATGCCGCAGGGCAACACAACCACCTCGCGTCCATCGTCACGCGGCTGGCGGACGCGGGCATTCGCGTCAGCTTGTTCATCGAACCCGACGCCCGCCAGATTGAAGCGGCCATCCGCCTGAAAGCGCCCGTGGTTGAATTTCACACCGGCAAATATGCACATGCAGACGGCGAAGAACGCGAAATAGAACTTCGCCGTATTGCGGATGCGGCCGCGCTTGCGGCAAAAAATGGTATCGAACCGCATGCTGGCCATGGCCTGACATTTGAAAATGTCCAACCCATCGCCGCCATTCCCCAGATCGCGGAGTTGAATATCGGGCATTATCTGATTGGTGAGGCGATCTTCATCGGCTTGGAGGAAAGCGTTCGTAAGATGCGGACGCTAATGGACCTCGCGCGGTGATAATCGGGCTTGGCTCCGATCTATGTAATATTGAGCGCATCGCCAATTCGCTCGAGCGCTTTGGCGAACGGTTCGAAAAGCGCGTATTTACTGACATCGAACGTGCCAAAGCTGGCAAGCGGCCATTCACCCGGGCGGGCACATATGCCAAACGCTTTGCGGCGAAAGAGGCTTTTTCCAAAGCTGTTGGAACCGGATTCAAACATGGCGTGTTCATGAAAGACATTGGCGTCGTCAATGCACCGTCGGGCGCGCCAACGCTGGCGCTAACGGGCGGCGCAAAAGCGCGGCTCGACGCAATGATTCCTTCGGGCTATGACGCCCATATTCATCTGACACTGACTGATGACCATCCATGGGCGCAGGCATTTGTCATTATCGAAGCGTTACCATCGCAAAAGGCATGACCAGTTTGACCACCGACACTATCGATCCCAATGTCCCATCCACCCCAACCCCTGAAAAACCCGGCTGGGCGTCGGCTGCTTGGGCGGAAATCAAAGGGATGTTCTGGCTGTTGATGGCCGTTCTTGCGTTTCACAGCTTCATTGCAAAGCCCTTTTACATCCCGTCGATATCGATGATGCCGACATTGCTGGTGGGTGACCGGTTGTTCGTGAGCAAATATCCATATGGCTGGAGCCATGTGTCGCCAACCATTCCCAATCCGGTCGCGATATTTCGCTGGCTGGTGCTGCGCGAGGAAGTAGAGGCGCTGGCCGTCCCGCTTCCGGAAAGCGAGACGCGGGTCTGGGGGAAAATGCCGGCCCGTGGCGATATTGTCATTTTGACGCCGAAGGGCAAATATCAGGACTGGATCAAACGCGTCATTGGCCTGCCCGGTGACACGATTTCGCTTCGCGAAGGCCAGATTTTCCTGAACGGCAAACCCGTGAAGCAAGAGACGCAGCCCAATCTGGTTTTGCCTGTCGATGCCAATAATCCATGCAATGATTATGATTTCCCGGGCGCGCTGACGCGCGGCGATGATGGCGTCATGACATGTCATTTGCCCATCATTCGCGAAACCCTGTCCAATGGCGTGCAATATGACACCATCGATGCCCGCAGGCGCGAGACCGATGATATGGAGCCTGTAAAAATACCCGCAGGCCATGTGTTCTTAATGGGCGACAACCGCGATAACAGCTCGGACAGCCGTGTACCCGAAGCACTGGGTGGCCTTGGCGGCCCGGTATCATGGGATCGCATCGGCGGCCGTGCGGAAATCATTACCTTCTCCGTCGATGGCAGCACTGGCCTGAACCCGGCAACGTGGATTTCATCGCTGCGTGGTGACCGCGCGGGCACCAGTCTGCGTCCAAAAAAGGTCCGTTCAAGTGAATGATATCGCGAAAGACATCCCTGCCGCAAAACCCGCTAAGACACGGCGCGCGCGCAGAAAAACTGCGGTGCAGGAAGACGCATTTCGCGAAGAGGTAGGCCCGACAGAGCTTTACGACCCCATAATCCGTAACGAGATCAAGCGGGCGGCGGTCTGGATTGGCATGACGCTGCTTGTTTTCGGACTTGTATGGTTAGCCCAGCCACTATTGCTCATCATGGGCGGCCTTGTCCTTGCGGCGATGCTTGATGGCGGCGCACGTTTGCTTGGCCGGGTGCTGCCCATCCCGCGCGGCATTCGTCTGACCATCGTTGTGCTTGCCGTATTCGGTTTCATGTATTGGACATTTGTCTTCACAGGATCCGAACTTGCCGCGCAGGCCGCCAGTCTTCAGGCCATTGTCGAAGCGCAGATTGAATCCATTGGCAACCGCATCGCTGCGGCCGGATTCAACATATCGGCAGAAGATGTCAAAAGCCTCGGCACGCAGATTTTGAACTCCGTCGGCCGCGTAACTGAAGCGGTCTCTTCGGTGGTTGGCACAGTGACCAACATGGCGATGATGCTGGTGCTCGCCATATTCATTGCCGCCGAACCACGTATGTATGAACGCGGCGTCGCATGGATGCTGCCTCTGGCGGAGCGCGAGCATTTCTATGTCACCGCAGCCAAAATGGGCAGCGTGTTGCGCCGCCTAATGGCCGGCCGGTTGCTCGGTATGGCGGTGGAAGGTTTTGGCACATGGATATTGCTCAGCCTCGGCGGCGTACCCATGGCGGCGCTTTTGGGTGTACTCACGGGACTGTTGGCGTTTTTGCCCAATATCGGCGCTATCGTATCGGGTGCACTCATCATCCTCGTCGGATTTTCGGCGGGTGTTGATGTGGGTCTTTATGCGATCTTTGTATATTTCGTCGTTCAGATGGTCGACGGCTATCTGATCGTCCCAATGGTCGCCAAACGCGCGGTGGATTTAGCGCCAGCGCTTGTGCTTGGCGCGCAGATCCTTTTCGGCGCTTTGTTTGGCATATTGGGGCTTGCACTGGCGGACCCCATCATCGCGATGATTAAGGTCGCGCTTGAGCGGCAATCGGAACGCAATGAAGCCCGCGCCATCCGCGAAGGACCATGAAGCAAATTTATGCTGCTGATTGTCTGCTTCGTGATGGGCGTTGCCAATTTTGCCATGCACAAAGCAGTTTCAGAATCCGGGCATCCCTTCGTTGAAGAAACCAAGCTCTACTTCAGCCCGCAGTTCAGTCCCTATGGCAGCTACGCGATCGAACTGGCGTTGCTGATGGGCGCTTTGTGGTTCGCACATGACGGGTCGTTGGCGGTCGCGCTGACCTATGGAGTATATACGGGCATCAACGCGGTCGCGACATGGTTGCTGCTTTCGGGGCGCGCATGATGGACATTTGCGCTTTCGCTTAATCTAATTATACGACCCCTGTGCCACCATTAGCCCCCACTTCAGATACCAAGCCCGATTTCGCCGTGATGCGGCGGTTCTTGCCATATTTATGGCCAAAGGGCGAAACTGGCCTGCGCGCGCGCATTATATTTGCGCTGTTGCTGGTGGTGGTGTCCAAGCTTATTCAGTTGAGCATGGCGTGGGTTTATGGCCAGGCCATCGACCGCATGGTTCCCGGCATGGAAGACAGTGTCGCAATCGCGATTGCGCTCGTGGCCGCTTATGCCGGTGCGCGTTTTGGCGGCGTCTTGTTCGACAATCTGCGCAACGTTGTCTTTGAGCGCGTCGGACAGGAAGCCACCCGCCGTTTGGCTGAAAATGTGTTCAGACATTTGCATAACCTGTCGATGCGTTTTCATATGAACCGCCGAACAGGTGCGGTGACGAAGGTTATCGAACGCGGGACCAAGAGCATCGATATCATGCTCTATTTCCTGCTGTTCAACATCGCGCCGACCTTGCTTGAGCTTGTTCTCGTCTCCGCATATTTCAAGATTGAATTTGGCTGGGGCATGGTTGCGGCGACGCTGATCATGGTGGTCAGCTACATCGCCTACACCACCGTCATCACCAACTGGCGCAACAAATTGCGCGAGGAAATGAACGAGCTGGATACCCAGACCGTCGCAAAGTCGGTCGACAGTCTGCTCAATTATGAAACGGTCAAATATTTCAACGCTGAAAAGCGCGAAACACAGCGCTATGCTGAGGTGGTTCATCATTATGCGAACGCGGCCGTCAAATCGGAAAACTCGCTGGCCGCGCTAAACATCGGGCAGTCGCTGATCACCAATGTGATGATGGCCGGTGCCATGGGCTATGTCGTTTGGGGCTGGTCGCGCGGGCAATTTACAACTGGCGACGTTGTCACCGTCAACACCTTGTTGGCGCAGCTTTTCCGGCCGCTGGATATGCTTGGGATGGTGTACCGCACCATTCGCCAAGGCCTCACGGATATGGCCGCGATGTTCGACCTGATCGATACGCCCGCCGAAATCACCGACAAGCCCGATGCGCCCGCATTGGCCGTATCGGGCGGCGCGGTGGCGTTTGAAGATGTGCGCTTTGGCTATGATCCCGACCGACAAATCCTGAATGGCGTCAGCTTCAAAATTGAACCCGGGCATACGCTTGCGGTGGTCGGGCCGTCGGGTGCAGGCAAGTCGACCATTGCGCGGCTTCTATACCGTTTTTACGACATCACCGGCGGCCGCATTACCATCGACGGGCAGGATCTGCGCGATGTGACGCAATCCAGCCTGCGCAGCGTCATCGGCATTGTGCCGCAGGACACCGTGCTGTTCAACGACAGCATCGGCTATAACATCGGTTATGGCCGTGAGGGATCGAGCCAAAGCGAAATCGAAGAGGCCGCACGCGGCGCATCGATTCACGGCTTTATCGAGTCACTGCCGGAGCAATATGCCGCCAAGGTCGGTGAACGCGGGTTGAAACTGTCCGGCGGCGAAAAGCAGCGCGTGGCGATTGCGCGGACCTTGCTGAAAAATCCGCCAATCCTCATCCTTGATGAAGCGACCAGCGCGCTCGATAGCCGCACCGAGGCCGAAATTCAGGCGACGCTTGAACGCATTTCGGAACGGCGCACGACCATCATCATCGCCCACCGGCTGTCGACCATCGTCGATGCTGACCAGATCATGGTTTTGGATGCTGGACGTGTTGCCGAACAAGGGACGCATAATGAACTGCTGCGCAAAGGCGGCCTTTATGCCGAAATGTGGGCACGGCAGCAAAGCGAAGCCGAAGAAGAAGCCATCCCACCGGCATAATCGTGCGCTATCCACAAGCGACTTGGTTTGACGGCAACTGCACTCTGTCACTGGCACTCCAGTCACGCTAGGGCGTGGCATGGCCTCCGTCGCTCCGTCCCCCACCCCATCTGATGTGTTGCACCGCATTTTCGGCTTTCCCGAATTTCGCGGACAGCAGGAACAGGTGGTGTCGCGGGTGCTTGCGGGTCAACGCACCTTGGCCATCATGCCAACGGGTGCAGGCAAGTCGTTATGTTACCAATTGCCCGCGGTTATCATGGACGGCACATGCATTGTCATTTCGCCGCTCATCGCGCTGATGCATGACCAAATGCGCGCGGCGGACGCCGTTGGCATTCGCGCAGCAACATTGACATCGGTGGATGACAACCGCGCAGAAACCATCAGCCGGTTTCGCGCTGGCGAACTCGACCTGTTATATGTCGCGCCGGAACGGGCATCGGGCCAAGATTTCCGCACCCTGTTGCGTGAGACCAAAATCGCACTGTTTGCCATTGATGAAGCGCATTGCGTTTCCGAATGGGGGCATGATTTCCGCCCGGATTATCGCCTGCTGCGTCCATTGCTCGACGACTTTGCCGAAGTGCCGCGCCTTGCGCTGACCGCAACCGCAGACACCCACACGCGCGACGATATTGCCGAGCAACTGGGCATTCCGCGCGATGGCGTCATGGTGGCAGGTTTTGACCGACCCAACATCCGCTATGCCGCCACTGCCGCGCCGAACAGCGGCATCGCGGCGCTGGTAAAGGGCCTGCAGGGCGCGGGTATTGTCTATGCGCAGACCCGTGACCGCACCGAAAAAATTGCGGCCCAAATCGCGGAGACTGGCCGCAAGGCGCTTTACTATCACGCCGGTATGGAGCCGCAGACACGCGCGCGGGCGCAGGCGGAGTTTGTGTCGTCCGAAGACATGGTGATGGTTGCGACGGTGGCGTTTGGTATGGGTATCGACAAGCCCGATGTGCGCTTTGTCGTACATGCCGGTCTGCCGAAATCGATTGAATCCTATTATCAGGAAAGCGGCCGCGCCGGACGCGATGGTGACCCGGCGGTTGCACATATGCTGTGGTCTGCCGGCGACTTCACCCGCGCCCGGATGCGCCTGAACGAGCTTCCGCCCGAACGGCGCGAGGCGGAGTTGGCGCGTGTTGCCGCTTTGTCATATCTTGTGGAAACAGCCGGGTGCAGGCGTGCCGTGCTGCTGCGTCATTTTGGGGAAAGCCCACCTGAATCATGCGGCAATTGCGACAATTGCCTAAATGCCCCCGATGTCCACGAAGCAACCGAACTGTCGCGCAAGCTCTTGTCCGCCGCCTATCGCACGGGGCAAATGTTCGGCATGGGCCATTTGGAAAAGGTGCTGACAGGCAGCAAAGATGACCGCATTACCCAATTGGGGCACGACCAGCTTTCGGTGTTCGGAATTGTCAGCAAGGCAGAAGCGGCGATGCTTAAGCCCTTGTCTCGCGCCTTGCAGGCACGCGGAGCAATGGTGGCAAACGAACATGGCGGCCTGAAACTGGCTGGCGATGCCCGCGCGATTATGCGCGGCGATCAAAATATCCAGATTGCGATCGTAAAGCCGGACAACAAACGCCGCGCTGGCCGACCAGACAATCCCATTGGCAACCCGTTGTTCGAGGCGCTGCGTGCCAAACGCCGCGCGCTGGCCGAAGCTGTGGGCGTGCCGCCTTATGTTATTTTTCACGACGCAACTTTGCGCGAGATGGCGTTGACCAAGCCAACCGACATCCAAGCCTTAGGTCGGATTAGCGGTGTCGGCGCCCGTAAGTTGGAAGCCTATGGCGAAGATTTCCTATCGGTCATCGCGCAGTTTTAGCGGGGCGTTTCGGACCAATGCGCGGTCCATTCTTGTTATCGATTGCAGATTAAAATAAGGCGAAGGACAGATGACCGCTTTGTGCGGCAAATGATAGGATTTGCTGATGTTCCGTAAATTGACAGACACGTTTTTCGCCGCGCCGCAAATCAGCCTTTCCGACGTGGCGGAGGCGAAAGCCGCGGGCATTTCGTTGATCATCAACAATCGCCCAGAAGATGAATCCGCCGACCAGACATCAGGCACTGAAATCGCCGCCGCGGCGCAAGCAGCCGGTATCGCTTATGTCGCCATTCCTGTGACACATGCGGGCTTTGCCGAATGGCAGGTCACGGCGATGGCCGATGCCATTGAAAACGCAGATGGCAAGATATTGGCCTATTGCCGGTCGGGGACCCGATCGACTTTGTTATGGGCATTGGCCCGCGCGGCGAAGGGCGATCATCCCGCCGTCCTTTCGGAACAGGCTGCTGACGCAGGCTATGATCTGTCGCCCGTTGCAGCGATGATGGATATGTTGCGCGGACGGGCTTCTTGATGGCAGAATTGCTGCAACTGGCAGGGTCGATTGCATCGATTTTGTTTATCGCGTGGCTCGCACGGTTTTGGCGCTTGGGCGGCGACGTCCGCATCCACAGCGAAGCGCAGGCGCGTGACCTTGCCGAACAGACGCTATGTGGGTTCAATCCCGTCGACATCGCAATCGACAAAGCGGGTATCGCGGCATTGCTGCGTGACGATCAGGGCAGACACATGCTCATCCGTCGCCACGGTGTGCAATGGGCAGGACGTTTGCTCGACAGGCACAGCGAATCCCGTTTGGACCAGAATTTCCTCACCATAGGCACAGGCGAGAAGACATTTGGAACCATTACGCTCAATTTGGGTGAACAAGCACCGTCATGGGCATCGGGCCTTCGGCATTTGAACAACGGTCAGCATAACATGGGAAATAGGCATGCCTGAACTTTTCAGCCCAGTGGATTATGCCATTCCGGCGTTCATCATCCTCATCGTTGCAGAAATGCTGTGGGCACGCAGCCGTGCGCCAGAGAAATATGAACCGCGCGACACCTTGACGTCACTCGCGCTCGGCACCGGCAGCATCGTTGCAGGCGCGCTCACCGGCGCGTTGGTGTTCAGCCTGGCGATGTGGATGTACCAGAACCGCCTGTTCGACATTGGCTGGGTGTGGTGGGCATGGCCCTTATGCTTTGTTTTGGACGATCTGGCTTATTATTGGGCACATCGCACCGGACACCGCGTTCGCTGGTTTTGGGCCAGCCATGTAAACCATCATTCAAGCCAGCATTATAATCTCTCCACGGCGCTGCGTCAGACATGGACCGGGTTCATTGCGCTTGGCTTTATCTTCCGCATTCCTTTGGCACTCATCGGGTTTCACCCGGCCATGCTGCTTTTTGTCGGCGCGTTTAACCTTATCTATCAATTCTGGATCCATACCGAAGCCATCGGCAAATTCCCGCGCTGGTTCGAATATGTGATGAACACCCCAAGCCACCATCGTGTGCATCACGCGACCAATCCCCGCTATCTCGACCGCAATTATGCGGGTGTTTTCATCATTTGGGATCGCATGTTCAGGACCTTTACCGAAGAAGTAGATAGCGAGAAAATCCGCTATGGGATTGTTCGGCAACTCGGAACCTTCAACCTGCTGTGGAGCGTGTTTCACGAATGGGTCGGGATATTGAAAGACCTCTGGTCGGCGCCATGGCGTCACAAATTGTCGTACCTTGTGCGCGAACCGGGGTGGAGCCACGATGGGAGCCGCGAAACATCGGACATGATCCGTGCACGCTGGCTTGAAGCGCAAGAGGCAAAGGCCGAATAGCGCTATTTACACCCTTGCCAGTATTTAATCGTCCGCTTAAACCTTGGCGTTAGAGGAGCAGGCAACATGGACGAATTTGATATCATCGTGATTGGTGGCGGGTCAGCGGGGAGCGCTGCGGCGGGCCGACTTTCCGAAGGTGGCAAATATAAGGTCTGTCTGATCGAAGCCGGCGGCACCAACAACAATATGTTGATCAAAACGCCCGGTTTCATGCCGTTCATTCGTAACGGGTCAAACTATAAATATGAAACCGTCCCGCAAAAGGGCCTGAATGGTCGCACCGGATATCAACCGCGCGGCAAAGGCCTTGGCGGGTCGAGCGCGATTAACGCGATGGTCTATATCCGTGGCCACAAATATGATTATGACAATTGGGCCGCACTGGGTTGCGATGGCTGGTCCTATGACGACGTACTGCCCTATTTCAAACGCTGCGAAGATAATGAACGCGGTGCTGATGCCTTTCACGGTTCAGGCGGGCCGCTGTCTGTTTCTGACCAACGCTGGCCACAGGCGGGCAGCCTTGCCTTCATCGAAGCAGCTGCGGAGCTGCAGTTGCCCATTAATAACGATTTCAATGGCGCGACGCAGGACGGCTTTGGCCTGTATCAGGTCACGCAAAAAGGTGGCGAACGCTGGACCGCCGCGCGCGCCTATGTCGAACCGGCACGCGACCGGATGGAAGTCATTACCGGCGCACTGACTGAAAAGATTATCGTCGAAAACGGACGCGCAACAGGCGTTGTCATTCGCCAAGGGCGGAGCAAAAAGCTTACGATCAAGGCACGCGGCGCTGTCATTTTGTCCGCGGGCGCATTTGGATCGCCGCAAATATTGATGTTGTCGGGCATTGGCCCGGCCGACCATCTGCGCAGCGTCGGCGTGGATGTCGTTCACGATAAGCAAGCGGTCGGCGCCGATCTGCAAGATCATATCGATTATGTCTCGAGCTTTGAAACACAGTCAAAGGACGACTTTTTCGGGGATTCACTGGCCGGCACCGTAAAGATGGTCAAAGCGATTATCGAACATCGCCGCAAGCGCACTGGCGTGATGACCACCTGCTTTGCCGAAGCGGGCGGATTCTGGCGTTCGGACGCAAGCTTGCCAGCCCCTGACATTCAATATCATTTCGTCCCCGCCATGTTGGAAGACCATGGCCGCTCCAAAGTGAAAGGCCACGGGTTCAGCTGCCATGCCTGTGTCTTGCGGCCCGAAAGCCGTGGCACGGTGCGCCTCGCATCAACCGATGCACGAACGGCCCCGCTGATTGACCCCGCATTTCTGACCGACGATCGCGACATGGCCACATTGCGCAGCGGCGTGCGCGCCATGCACCGGATTTTCGAAGCACCTGCGCTTGCCGCTTATGGCGGAAAGAATCGCCATCCTGTCGATTTGAATGACGATGCCGCCTTGGATGATCTGATCCGCAGCCGCGCAGATACCGTATACCATCCCGTCGGCACGTGCCGCATGGGGCCCAATGCCGACGATGTTGTCGACCCGCGCCTGAAATATCGTGGCATAGAAGGGCTTTATGTCGCGGATGCCAGCATCATGCCGCGGCTCGTTTCCGGTAACACAAATGCGCCAAGCATCATGATTGGTGAAAGATGTGCCGAATTTGTCCGGGCTGATTTGCAATAATCTTGCCTAAATGCGGCGTCGCGGGTAACCGCGTGCGCGCTATGACGATTAACGGAACAGATTATATCAGCACCCGCGGTAACGCGGACGCGCTCGATTTTGCAGGCGTCACCCTAACGGGTCTGGCCCGAGATGGCGGATTATATGTCCCGCGCCATTGGCAGCAATTTTCGACAGAAGAGATAAAGGCGATGCGCGGCCTGTCTTATGTCGAATTGGCTGCGCGCGTTATGGCGCCCTTTACAGCGGGTGTGTTGAGCGAGGCTGAACTCAAAGGGCTGTGTTCGACGGCTTATGGGTCCTTTGCACATTCGGCGATAACGCCACTGGTGCAACTTGATGGGCAGCACTGGCTGCTTGAGCTTTTTCACGGGCCAACCTTGGCATTTAAGGATGTTGCGCTCCAATTGCTGGGCCAATTGTTTGAACGCTTCTTGTCGGGCACGGATAAAAAACTGACCATTATCGGCGCGACATCGGGCGACACAGGATCTGCGGCAATCGATGCCGTTGCCGGACGTGCACAAATCGAAATCTTCATGCTGCACCCCCATAACCGCGTCTCTGACGTCCAGCGGCGGCAGATGACAACCATCCTTGCGCCCAATGTCCACAACATCGCGATTGAAGGCAGCTTCGATGACGCGCAGGCGATGGTAAAGCGGATGTTCAGTGACAAGGACGTCAATGGCCCGCTGACTTTATCCGCCGTAAACTCGATCAACTGGGCCCGCCTGATGGCGCAGGTGGTATATTATTTCTACGCCGCGCTGCGATTGGGCGGACCTGAACGCAAAATTGCGTTTTCCGTCCCGACCGGAAACTTTGGCGATGTGTTTGCCGGCTATGTTGCTGCGCAAATGGGCTTGCCGATTGAACGGCTGATTGTCGCCACCAACATCAACGACATCTTGCATCGCGCCCTGTCAAAGGGTGACTATTCGGTGTTGGGCGTAACCCCGACCGCAGCGCCATCGATGGATATTCAGGTGTCGAGCAATTTTGAACGGCTGCTGTTTGATCTTGAAGGTCGCGATGGATCGACAACCGCAGCGCGGATGAAATGGTTCGAGAAAATGGGCAAAATGGTTCTGTCACCCGACATGCGGAAAAAATCTGCATTATTGTCGAGCGCGCGCGCCGATGCGGACCAGATGGCAGCCGCCATGCGCTGGGCCTATGGTGCGGCGGACCAGATTATCGACCCCCATACCGCCATCGCACTGCACGCGGCGCGGGCCTCGGGCATCAAACCGGAAACGCCTATCGTCACATTGGCAACCGCGCACCCCGCCAAATTCCCGGACGCAGTAGAAAATGCAACCGGCGTTCGCCCTGCTTTGCCTGCGCGTGTCTCGCAGCTGTTCGACCGCGAGGAACGCTTTGATGTCTTGCCGGGCGCATATGATGCCGTGCGTGACTATGTGCTGGCGCGCGCCGTTCGCTAAAATATGGAACAGAATTTCGTCACCCTGATCAGCGAGCCGCGCAGCGATTACACGCTCATCGATTCAGGCAATGGGCGCAAATATGAATCCTATGGTGACCGCCGCTTCATTCGGCCAGAACCGCAAGCGATGTGGACGCCTGCGCTCGACGAATGGCCCGCAGATGCCGAATTCGTTCCCGGATCCGACGATGATGGCGGCGGACGTTGGTATAACAACAAACCCGTTCCCATGGATGGCTGGCCGCTCGCATGGAATGATGAGGTGCACTTTACCGCATCCTGCACCCCATTCCGTCACCTCGGCTTTTTCCCGGATATGGACCCTGTGTGGCGGTGGATGCGCGGACAGTTGGCAGGCGTAACCGATCCCGTCGCGATGAACCTGTTTGGCTATACCGGCGTTGGCACCCTCGCTTTGTCGGCAGCGGGCGCGCAGATGGTGCATGTCGATGCGTCCAAGAAATCGGTTGCGCAGGCACGGGCCAATGCGGAAATGTCGGGCATGTCCGACCGTCCCATTCGCTGGATCGTCGACGATGCCGCGAAATTCGTTGCGCGTGAAGTACGCCGCGAAAAACGTTATGATGGCATATTGCTGGACCCACCCAAATATGGTCGCGGTCCCGACGGCGAAGTCTGGCGGCTTGAGGAAGACCTGCCCGAACTGATCGCCAATTGCCGCAAGTTGCTTGATGCGGAATCGAAATTTTTATTTCTGACCGTCTACGCGGTGCGCATGTCTGCACTGGCGTTGGGTGGGCTGTTGGAATCCCATTTTGTCGACCTTGGCGGCAAAGTTGAATTTGGTGAACTCGCGGTGCGCGAACAGGGCCGGGGCATGCTTTTGCCTACGGCCATTTTCGCCCGCTGGTCACGTTAAGGAGTGATATGACCGATAGCCTCATTCTCGAAGTACATGACCTTGTCGTCAATGTGCTGACGGGCATTTACAGTCAGGAAACGCACCTGCCCCAACCGCTGCGTATTTCGATTAGCGCAACGTTGGATATTGCTCCGCATTATGCGCCAGACACACCGTTGTCGGCGTCGAAAAATTATATGACGCTTAAGGAAGCCGCGACGCTTTTACCTGCAGATGTGCACTTCACGCTCATCGAAGCGGTTGCCGATCATATCATGGACAATTTATTTGCGGACGACCCACGTATCAGCCACCTCGTCGTCAAAATCGTGAAACTCGCCATCGCCGAAGATAATGAATCGATTGGCATTACAATGTCGCGGAGCCGCAAATGACAATGGCGCCGCTTGCAATAGTTACAGGCGGCAAGCGTCGACTGGGCGCTGAAATCGCATCTAAACTTGCGGACGCGGGTTACGCGTTGGCACTGGTTAGCCATCTCGATTCACCGCCCGAAGAAACGCTTCTGGCGACGCTGCAAGAAAATGAGAGCGAATGGCATCCTTTTACCTTTGATTTGAGCACCGGCAACCCGGCCCATCTCATTGATATCATAACAACGCATTTTGGCCGCGCACCCCAGTTGCTGGTGAATAGCGCCGCGATGTTTGGGCAGGATGATTGGGAATCGATGTCGGTCGAAACGCTGGAGGCGCATTTCCGGCTGAACCTGTTTGCGCCGCTCTTGCTGGCCAAAGCAGTTGTCGATGCGGCAGGCGCGGACGTGCGGCCGTCGATCGTCAACATCCTCGACCAGCGCGTCGTCAATCCACCCCGTGACCAGATTAGCTACACGCTCTCCAAGCAGGCGTTGGCGGCGTCGGTTCGGTCGATGGCTACGTCATTTGCAGGCCGCGCACGCTATAATGGCGTCGCACCCGGTCTCGTCATATCAACCGACGACTATACCGCTGAACAAGAGGTCCGATTGGCGGGCATGATGCCATTGGGCGCGCTTCCATCGCCATCCGCTGTTGCAAATGCCGTGGTATATTTGGCGAAAGCGCAAGACGTTACCGGGCAGATCATCTTCGTTGATGGCGGAGCGCATCTCAAAAGCTTCGACCGCGATTTCATGCACCTTTAACGCACGCGCCAGACCATGATCCCCTTGCCTTTGGCGGGCAACGGCTCAAGCCAGTCCGGCACATTTCCCTTGGCAATCTGTCCCCACAGGCCAGCCGGATGTTTCTTGGCATAACGATCAAGCTCCCCCTCATCAGGACAGACCGCAAGATAGTCGATACCGCGCGCGGCCATCAATTGCTTGGCAACATCGGGATGCGACCGGAAAATCTCGATTTGATCGTGCATGGCTTTTTCATTGCGGTGATGGCCGCTCGTCAAAACGCTGTGTGCGGTTTGAACCAGAATCATTGGTGCCATATCAAACGGAACGAGAAATTGTCCCCGTGGCAGAGCGGATAATGTCGCGACCGACTGCGCTGATTCGCACGCGTGCAGCCTCGCATCTGAACGCGCGTCATCGGCGGATTTCAGTTGTGGCAAGACATTGAGGACGACGTATACATAAGACCCAGGCGCCATCAAAAAGAGCATGATAGCGACATAAAAAATGCGCAACTTGGGCACCCCGCTTTGCCGATATAGCCCAAAGATGTGCGCGATAAGTGCAGCGACGGGCACTACCGCATAGGCCGCAGCCACCGATATCGTCCGGAAAACAAATAGGGTCAGGACAAGCGCATATAGTCCGAAGAAGCCGATGACCCATAATTTTAATCGATCGGTTTCTTCCGTTTTTCGCGCAAGAACTACACAGCTAACTAAGCCTGCAATTGGTGCCGCCATCACAAACGCGATGGTGGGCAGGTCCTGATGCCAAATCGGCATCCCTTCTTTCACATACACATACCAATAGTCCCGCACGAGCGGATCAAGGGTGCCGAACGGACCGTTCAAGCATTCAGGTGCGCACAACGTGAATACAGCAGCAGCGACACCCCCTGCAGTAGCCATGATCAAGGCACGCGCCAGCTTGGATTGCGGAGCAATAAACAGGCCCGGGATCATGATCGCTGCGGCGGCGAGGATTGCCAATATATGTGGCGGCGATACCGTGTCACAATATGTCGCTGCACCGAGGCCCTGTGTCTGCGTGCCCAAAAATAGCACCAGCGACGACAAGGCGAATGCGCTAATCGTCCAGAACAGACGGGCGGCTTCGTGCGGTTTGGTTAGCCATTGCCAACCCAGAAAAAGGAAAAAAGCCGCGGACATAGGAGCGCCTTCGAGCGATATATGGAGCCATATCGCGAGAGCTACACCCAAAACCAATCCTGCCTTACGCGCATGTCCATAAAATAATGATGCCAGCGCCAAAACCGCCATTGCGATTTGCCAGCCATGATGGTCGATACGCATTGGTACCAATTGCCCGATGAGCGGAACGGACAATGCGGAAATAATCGCGGCAGAAATAGCTGCCGTTTTGCCGCCTACATACCAAGCGGTGCGGGCCAGAAGCATGATTATGCCCCCGAACAGCAACAAAGGCACCGCAGTCGATGCAACTATTTCTGCGACTGTTTGGCCGAACATCGGCGTGAGTAACAAAGTTATCGCGGCCAACGGCAGCTCAATGAGCCGCGACCAATGCATCGGCGCGCCATCGGGCGGGTTCAGCCGGTACTGGCGGTTATCGAACCAGCTTTGGCCATTTAGAAAGTCTCGTAATTGGACCAAGCTCAATTGGTCGTCGGGGTCCCATCCGCTACCAGAACTGATGTTGGGCCAGCTGCTGATAACAAGCGAAAGGGATAGCAACGCCCAAATGCCAAATATCAGCCAGACGAAATGTCGTTCGACAAAACGCGCCATGACTAATGCACCGACGCTTGCCGGAAAATGACGACGTTGCGCAGCAGATAAGTGAGCAAAAATGACGTCGCGATTGCAACGACTTTCGCAATGCGCGCATCGATGCCCAATGCCGTGCCCGCGCCGACCACAATTATTGTCAGGACAAGGCCAATGAGGGCAGAGGCCAAAAACATCGCCTTTTGCTGCGTGCGGGCGGCGCTTCCCTTTTCCGACACGCGGTCGTGGAACACCTTGCGGCTGGATAAAATCCAGTGCGCGAATATGCCGACTGAATAGCCAACGGCAGATGCCGCCGTTCCGGGCATGCCTGTTTCCAGCAAAAGCAGGAAGACGATCATATCGGCTGCAAGCGCACCAATGCTGACTGCGACATAACGCAGGAAGACATTGCCCCGTAATCGGTTGGCCAGTTTAATCACCCGTGCACCCCCTGAATTGGTTCCGCAAACATGCAGGCAGCTTGGCCGCCCGCATGTTGCCCCTTACGCTGCCTTGCTGATATCACCGGCGTTAGGCTGACCGGCTGGTACGATCCGTTTTGGTACGTCGCGTTCCGACGTTAGCGCGGCGGCTTGGTCTTCGGTAACCTTGACCGCAATCACGTGCTGTTCGCCTTCGTCGCCCGCTTCATGATATTCGGCGTCTTCGTTGACGTTCCAGATATTGTAGACGCGGCTTCCCGCGGCGATATTTTCGACCGTCAACATTGCGGTCATCATCGCATGATCCTGGTTGTTATAACGGTGCATGCCGTTGCGCCCGACCATGTGGAGCGTTGGATAACGCGTCTCCAGTTCGTTACGCATCGCCTCGACATTGGCGGCATATTCATCGTCATAGACGGGATATGCCTTTTCCTGACGGACAACGGCGCCGCCAACCACATCTTCGGCCTTGCACAAACCGAGAATGGCCATTTCCGTCTTGGCGAGTTCAATCAGGTCGGCATCGGTTGACGCCCACAGATTGTCATTTTCAAAGCAAAAATATTCAAGGCCGACGCACGCGATGGACGGATCCGGAACCATCTCGGGTGACCAGCTGCGGAAGTTTTGCACGCGGCCAACCTGCACCTTGCTGTCGTGAATATATATCCAGTTGTCCGGGAACAAATCGTCCGAGCGGATCATCAATGCCACCGTCAAAAAGTCGCGATAGCGCAGGTTGTTCGCCTGCAACGATGTTTGCGGAAGCGGATGGATACGTGCCGACAGCTCGCGCATCGGTGCACTGCTGATGACATGCTTTGCGGTAATCACTGCTTCGCTGCCATCGGTTTTGGATGCCAACATCCGCCAGTCGCCATGTGCGTCCTGCGCGAGTTGCTTAAAGCTATGGCCCATCAACACCCTGTTGCCCTTCGCCACGACAAAGTCGCGGGCAGCGTCCCACATCATTCCGGGTCCAAGGCGCGGATAACGGAATGTCTCCAACAATGTTTTGGTTTCCATGCCGTCATTGGGTTTTTTATTCAGCCCCAAGGACCGCTTGAGCCCGTCAACGACGGCGGCACCGAGGCTCAGGCCCTTAATGCGCTGCGCTGCCCAATCGGCCGACATTTCGTCGCACGGCATGCCCCACACCTTTTCGGTGTAGGTTTTGAAGAAGATCGAAAACAGCTTGTGACCAAACTGGTTTACCGTCCAATCCTGAAAACTGCGGACATTTTTGTTCGGAAAGGCCTTGGCCTTCACATAGCTCGCCATGCACAGCGTCGACCGCACAATGCCAAGGTTGAACAACGCTTCGAACGCGCGCAGTGGATAGCTGTAAAATTTGCCTTCATAATAGATCCGGCTCATGCGCGGACGTTGAATGAAGTCGTTGGGCAAAATCTCGTTCCACAAATCGACAACGTCTTTCGACTTGGAAAAAAAAGCGGTGGCCCCCGATATCAAAGCGATATCCATCCACTTCGACCGTGCGGCTGATGCCACCCACATAATGTTCGTCTTTTTCAATGACGGTAACGCTATACCCTTTTTTCGTCAGCAAATAGGCGGCGGTTAGGCCTGCAGGTCCTGCCCCGATGATTGCCACGTCTACTGCTGTTTGGTCCTGCACTGCCATAAATACCCCGTGAGAGAAGCTCTGGGAAAATCAGTGAACGAAATGCCCTAATAGATGGTTAACGGGGCGTTACGAACCGTCGTTATGCGCGCAGCTGTCGCGACTGATTATTACGCAAAAGAACAAATAACTTGCGTTTGGTGCCCCATTAAGCCAGTAGGCCGCCAAGCGCATGAGGCGAGCGGACGATACCGCCGCAGTATTGGCAGCGTGAGGGCCGCAACCAGTGGCCTCGCCAATCGAACAAGATGCGTAAGCTTAGAGGCTTCCCATATCACGCAGGGTTGTTTCCAACGGGTCAGCATAAGCTGCTCCCGAACACCTGCTGTTGCGCCCGTGCGGTCCTGTTTCAAGGATCTGCATCATGGGGCTGCGACGACTATTTGAAAGTATATATATGTCTTTTTTCCAAGACCTGGGCCTTGCCCAACCTATCCTTAAGGCGCTTGAAGCTGCGGGATATGATACCCCGACGCCAATCCAGCAACAGTCGATCCCGCCATTGCTGCAAGGCCGCGACCTGTGCGGCATCGCACAGACCGGAACCGGCAAGACCGCGGCGTTTGCTTTGCCATCGCTGCATCATTTCGCAACGAAGCCAAAAGCGCGCCAGCAATATAGCTGCCGTATGCTGGTGCTGTCGCCAACCCGCGAGCTTGCGGCGCAGATCGCCGACAGCTTCCGCACCTATGGTAAATTCCTTGGCCTGAAGGTGGATTGCGTCTTTGGCGGCATGCCCATTTTCAGCCAGAAAAAGCGCCTTGCTGGCGGCGTTGATATTCTGGTCGCGACACCGGGCCGTCTGATCGACTTGATCGAGCAACGCGCGGTGACATTGAAGGACGTCGAAATCTTCGTCCTCGATGAAGCGGACCAGATGATGGACCTTGGTTTCATCCACGCATTGAAGCGTATTGACCAATTGCTGCCAAAGCAGCGTCAGACATTGTTCTTCTCGGCCACCATGCCAAAGGCGATTGCTGAACTCGGCAACCGCTTCCTCAACAACCCTGTTCGTGTGTCGGTCGCACCGGCGGCAACCACTGCGGAGCGCGTTGAGCAATTCGTGACCTTTGTCGAACAGCGCGAAAAGCAGACCTTGCTAACGCTCAAGTTGCAAAGCGAAGAGATTGACCGTGCACTTGTGTTCACGCGCACCAAGCATGGCGCTGACCGCGTTGTGCGTGGGCTTGCTGGCGCCGGCATCCAATCGGCCGCCATTCACGGCAACAAAAGCCAGGGCCAGCGTACCGCTGCGTTGCAGGCATTTCGTGACGGCAAGATCAAAATCCTCGTCGCAACGGATATTGCCGCGCGCGGCATTGACGTTCCCGGCGTAAGCCATGTGTTCAACTTCGAACTGCCAAATGTGCCGGAACAATATGTGCACCGCATCGGTCGTACGGCACGTGCGGGCCGTGAAGGCATCGCGATGAGCTTCGTTGCCGGTGACGAGCGTGGCTATATGAAGGATATTGAGCGTCTGACGGGCGTGCGCGCCATGACGCTTGGTTTGCCTGAAGGTTTCCGTGCGGCTGTTGCCGCATTGCCACCCCCCGTTGCCGACAAGAAACCGCAACAGGCCTGTGGCGGTCGCGGTGGTGGTCACCCCGGTGGCGGTCGTACCAACTATGCTGGCAAGAAATTGGGCGGCAACAATGGCGGCACTGGCTTGAACGGCGAAACCCGCAACCGCACGCATGCACCACAAGGTGGATGGCAGCCAGCCATCGGACCGCGTGACGGCAGCCGCGATGCGCGTCCACGCAATGACAATGCCGCAAGCGGTGACCGTCGTCCCACCGCCGACCGTGCATTTGCCGCGCGCAGCGAAAACCGTCGCGATCCCGGCGCACCCGCGCGGAACTATGGTCCTAAAAAGGGCGGTAACAAAAACTACAGAGGTTCCGTGAAACGCGCTGGGTAATGTGACTCCAGGGCGTCATCCTGAACTTGTTTCAGAATAGCAAACAAACGTAGCGCGTTATCCTGAAACGAGTTCAGGATGACGCGTCGCTGTTTTTATCAATGCCGGAAGTGGCGCATTCCGGTGAAGACCATGGCCAGACCAGCCGCATCGGCAGCGGCAATCACTTCATCATCACGCATCGATCCGCCCGGTTGAATGACTGCTGTGGCGCCCGCTTCAGCGGCAGCCAACAAGCCATCGGCAAACGGGAAAAACGCATCTGAGGCGACTGCGGATCCAACGGTACGCGGCGTTGCCCAACCATAAGTTTCGGCGGCTTCGGTTGCCTTAATCGCGGCAATCCGGGCGCTGTCGCGTCGGTTCATTTGGCCTGCGCCAATACCCGCGGTTGCGCCATCCTTGGCATAGACAATGGCGTTCGACTTTACATGCTTGGCCACGGTCCACGCAAAGCGGCAGTCGGCCAGTTCCTGCACCGATGGTGCACGCTTGGTCACAACCTTGAAATCGCTGTCGGCAACATGGCCGTTATCAAGCGACTGCACCAAAAGACCGCCCGTGATCGGCTTAATCGACAAGCCGCCGCGCTTTGGATCGGGCAGATCGCCCGTCAACAAAAGCCGCAAATTCTTTTTCTTTGCGAACACCGCCTTTGCGGCATCATCCGCCGATGGCGCGGCAACGACTTCGGTGAATATCTCGGTAATGGCTTCCGCAGTAGCACCATCTAGCGGGCGGTTAACCGCAACAATGCCACCAAATGCCGACACGCTGTCGCACTCGAGCGCCGCGCGGTACGCGTCGATTAAGGTTTCGCCCGTTGCCACACCGCAGGGGTTGGCATGCTTAACGATGACGACAGTAGGCGGTCCATCACGAAACTCGCTGACCAGTTCCAGCGCCGCATCAGCGTCATTATAATTATTATAGGACAGCTCTTTGCCCTGCACCTGTTCGGCTTGGGCAATTCCTGATCCATGCGGGCCGACGGGCACATACAATGCCGCGCGCTGATGTGGGTTTTCGCCATAGCGCAATTCGGTTTGGCGATTTCCGTTCACGGCAAGCATATCGGGGAACAGCTGCTGCTGATCTGCAAAAGCGAACCATTGGCTGATCATGCTGTCATATGCAGCGGTCGCCGAATAGGCTTTAGCCGCACATTTACGGCGGAAGTCATAGCTTGTTTTGCCGCCGCTTTCTTCCAACTCCGCGATCAGATTGTCATAATCAGATGGGTCGGTCAGGATCGTGACATATGCATGGTTCTTCGCGGCGCTGCGGACCATCGACGGTCCACCAATGTCGATATTCTCGATAATTTCGTCGCGTGACGCGCCTTTGGCCACGGTTTGCGCAAAGGGATAAAGGTTTACCACGACAAGGTCGATTGCGCCAATGTCATGTTCTTTCATCGACACTGCATGTTCGGCATTGTCGCGCACGGCGAGCAATCCGCCATGCACTTTGGGATGCAGCGTTTTGACGCGGCCGTCCATCATTTCGGGGAAGCCTGTAAGCTCGCTAATGTCCTTCACCTGAAGCCCTGCATCGCGCAGCGTCTTGGCGGTACCACCGGTGGAGACCAGTTCGACATGGCGCGCGGCCAAAGCATGTCCAAGTTCAACCAATCCCGCCTTGTCCGACACGGACAGAAGGGCACGCTTAATGACGACGTCTTGCATAGATTTATCCTAAATGGCGGAGCTGCCAGCCGATGGTGAGGCCGCCTGTACCAGTGTCCGTGGCAATCACAAGTTGGCGGGTGGGGTGGGGACGGCCATTTTGGTCAACCCAAAGACTGTCATCCACAGATAATTGACCGTCAGATGCCATAAATGCCCAATTGCTGCCGTTGGCCATCCGCAAAAACACCGCTTGTGGACTTTCGGAAGCGACGATTTCGATTTCTGGCCCAAGGTGGAAACGGATATGCACCGGTACGCCTTCTTTTGGATTGCCCTGGGGCAGCAAAGTGTCTTCGCCGCGCAAATCCATGCCGTCGGAACGCAGGATCAACAATCGCGTGTGACTATAGCCAAAGGTCCGGACGTAACCGTCATGGCTGGCCTCAATACGCGTCGCTTGATCAATATCGCGGCGTTCAAGACCCACTTCGACAACACCTTTGCCGAGCTGGCCGCCGGGCAGGATGGCCGTCGAGTTGGTGTCATTCATGCATAATGTCGAATGCGCCGCCGTGGTCCGAAGCCCGCGCGCCAACGCAGCGGGTATCGTTGCGCCGATAAGCGCCGCGCCACCGCAGTTTACAATCACGCGCTGCCCACCGTGCGATAATTCAAACGCAAGCGTTGAGGCGCAACCTGACGCGGACTGACGCGCCAGTGGCGGGGGACCTGCATCCAGCAGCAATACGGACTTACCCGCCGAAACGCGCTGATAACCCCAATCGAGCGCTTGGCGATGTGGTCGGGCGCGCACTTCGCTGGCGGCCACCAGCGCATCGATATGTTCCGCACCCATATGCGCTGACCCTTGCCACGCGCCAAGGCCGCCATCGGCATGGGTGAGGCCAAGCAACGCTGGCACGGCCCGTCCGAGCGCTTCGAGTAGGAATATAGGCACCATCTCGTTGCGCGCAGCATAGCATTGCTTGAGCAGGCTGAGCAGGCCGATCAATTCCATGAGTTGAACAGGTGAGCGCGACACCACACCGCCGCCGGGGAAAATGGTCGCCCGCAGCGATTCAGCCAAGCCGTTCTCGCCAACGGCGCGGCGCACCTTGCCCTCTGGCAACAAAAGCGATGCCGCGACGACGCCTGCCCAGCCCACCGTCTTACCAAAATGACTTTGTGCACGCGGGGCTGTTTGATCGAGATGGCGCGCAACCCGGGCGAAATGATTGATGACGCGCGCACGGTAAATGGGGTCCGCACTGCTGAGCAGAAAGGGCGATCCCGCTGCCATGTTCATCAAACGCCACGCACAATTATCGACGCGCCATGCCGGCTCACGCGTTTTCATGCCATTGGCCAGCAACCATGCATCGGCTATCTGTGCTGCGACCGGTGCACCTTCGCCGCGATTGGTCGCCGCGGACAGATCGCGCAACCAAGCAAATCGGTGAATATAGTCGGTCAGCGACGGCTGAAGCGCGAGCGTGTCATAATCCAAGCCGTCGAACGCCTGTTCAAAACCCTGATAATGGAATTTGCCCATACGCAGCGCCTGCCCGCGCCCGGCATCGCCCTTTAGCGGATCGTTCGGCACCGCAAGCAAGCGCATGGGAACCTTGCCGGTGAGCCTGCCGCTATGCAGCGGCGTCCGCCATGTTAATTTGTAAAATTCGAGAGACAACCGCTCGAGAAGATTTTGGCCTGCGCCTTGGGGCCTGACAATCAACGCCGTTTGCCGTTGCCCATTGTCGCCTTCATCGCCGTCGGTCATTCACCCCTCAGCGCCAAAATATTGGCCGCATATTGGCCCGCGCCACCCTTAAAGGTCGCGGTTCCGGCAACCAACGTGTCCGCCCCTGCCGAAATCGCCAGTGGCGCCGTTTGCGTTGTGATGCCGCCATCAACTTCCAACCGGATATCGCGGCCTGTTTTGTCGATCATCTTGCGAATGGCTTCAATTTTGCGCAGCTGGCTTGAAATGAAGCTCTGGCCACCAAAACCGGGGTTGACGCTCATCACCAGCACAAGGTCGATGTCGTCGATAAGATAATCCAGCATTTTGGCCGGGGTGTGCGGATTGAGCACGATACCCGCCATCTTACCCAGCGACTTGATCAGCTGCACGGTGCGATGCGGATGCGGCCCGGCTTCCGGATGG
>VFQS010000890.1_pt1 | contig 29734 bp, 23 predicted proteins | sample 3512361 | NCBI WGS metagenome assembly VFQS01 (sample SAMN10412375, study PRJNA504923) | tailings metagenome | isolation source: Relicate 1 Philex TSF3 active mining | place: Philippines
AACTTATTGGCAGGAGATTCACTCATGTCTAAACCCTAGAACCCACCACCGACAAAGACCCGCAAAAGCTGCAACCTTGCTAACCTTTCATTGTGAGCCATCCTCATGTGCATATTTCAGCTAAAGCATCCGTTCCCGAATGGGCTCTACTTGAGCGCGAGATCATCGAGAAGCTCAATGCTGCTGCTCCCGAGTTTGTTGCCAGATATACCCGCTCAGATGGATCTTTGATTTGGCACGATGAGTGGCCAGGGATGGATGGTTCAGATGATCCGTATGAAGGATTTATGTACCTCGCACTTTTCTACAGCATCGGGGGAAGTGAAGAGGTCTATCAACTAGCAGTAAAAATGTGGGAGTCAATCACTCTCCAATGGACTCAATACGGGCAGATTTATCGAGAATTTGATGGATATTACGATTGGATGCATCACGGAGAAGGTTACTTATTTCATTACTTCTTCGGCCTTACCAAGCCAGAAACCTTGATTGATCGTATCCGCGCAGATCGATTTGCCCGGTTTTACACCGGCGAAGATACCGAGGCGCAAAACTATGATCCTCGCCTCAAATTAATGCGCTCGCCACTAACAGGTAGCAGAGGCCCTCGACAAATTGTGACTGCAGCAGATTGGTCAACGCACCGTTCTGTTCTTGATGATTACCCAGCTCCTTATGAAGATGTGATTAAGACTGACTTCTCATCAATGCGATGTAATTGGTCTGATTCTGAAATTTATGCAGATCTCATCAAGAAAATGAATGAGCGGATGAATAGCAGCGATGTACCACTCAACCTAAATTCAACTTCACTTTTAGCTCATTCCTTTATGTATTCCCAAGATGAATCGATCAGAATGACTGCTATTGAATACATCAATGCATGGATAGATCGCTGTCGAGAAAATAATGGTGTCATTCCTGACAATGTCGGTACATCTGGTCAAATAGGAGAATTCAATGATGGAAAGTGGTGGGGTGGATATTACGGATGGAGGTGGCCTCATGGCTTCATGACCATCATCGAACCGATTACCAATGCAGCAATGAACGCCCTGCTATTGACGGGTGACCCAAAGTTTCTTGATCTACCCAGATCACAATTCGATTTTCTCTGGTCATTACGCAGAGATGAAAATGGAGTTGTCACAATTCCACATCGCTATTTTGATAGCGGATGGGCAGATTTTCGCACTCCAACTGCAAAACATTTGATTTATTTATGGAGCGCATCGCTAGCAGAAGAAGATTTGGCACGAATTAATGCTCTTCCACGCGAGAAAGATCGTGATTGTGTTGTCATTCCACAGGTTTCTGGCCGAGATAAGAAAACCGGGCGAAATACAAAACACTACATTGGAAATACGCTCTCTTGGTTTGAGTTTATTCAAGGCAACTTTCCAAGTTATCCCGAAGAGATCCTGCGCGCCAATCTCACACTTATTGAGTCGCAATTGCATAAAATGCGCTCAAACACTGGTAATCCGCACAACTGGAGTTCTTATGACCCAGCAACTGCCGATGTTGAAGTCGGTCTAGATTTACGAATTCCTGGATATAGCATCCACGCTTGGCAAGAATTTAATCCAATATATTTCGAAGGCCTTTATCAACTTCTATCAGGCTCACCCATGCATGTATCCCACGGAGGGCTGCCATTTGGCAAAATTCGCTACTTTGACGGAGCTGAAAAACGCTCTGGGCTACCAAGCGATGTAGCAGCGATGGTTACAGCTGTGACAGCAAGCACCTTAAGGCTCAAAGTCATCAATTTAAGTAAAGATACATCTCGCATTTTGACAATTCAGGCAGGAAATTTTGGAGAGAATCGATTTGATTCTGTAGTTATTTCTAACGAAGATGGGCAAAGACTATCATTAAGTGTTGATAGCAAGTGGTTTACTCTGGAGTTAGCCCCAGAAGCCGGAGCCGCTCTGGATTTTAAATATTCACGATTTGTAAATACGCCGACATACGAGACTCCATATTCATCTCGCAATGAATGGCAACCAATCGGCTAACTCAAAAAATTCTAGGCAATTGATTGGGGAGAATTAAACAGTTCTTCTAGAGCCAAAATGCAACCACCAAAAAGTGCTGCATCGGTATCAAGTGGCGAGGTATCTAAGGTGAAATTTCCTGCACTCTTATTTTTATGTTCAAGATGATGTTTTATTCGAGGAATTAGCAAGTGTGAAATCCTGGCGGCATATCCTCCAAGAAAAACTCGATCAGGATCTAGAACTGGTATCAGGAAAGCAAGAGTCGTGGCAATTGAATCTGCCAGTAAATCAATGCCCTCTGAAACTACTTGGTTTCCGCTCTCAGCCCGACGAATCACTTCGCTGAGGTAAAACTCGCTATCTTTGCTCCAATCCTTCACTAAATCAGGGCAGGTATGCTCAATCAGAACTTTAAATCCTATTTCGGTTTCAATGCATCCGATTTTTCCACATCGACATAATTTGCCATGCTGGTTAATTGAGATATGTGCAATATTTCCCATAGATTGGTTTGCGCCTAATTGGAGTTCTCCATTTTGAACTACCGCTATTCCAGGGGTAATTCCTAGTTCTAAATGAAGCAATTGCTTGGACTGATAATTTTCTCTTAAAAGATATTTATATTCAGCCAGCGCAGCAAGTTTTGCTACAGTGTTTAATTCAATAGGCACATTAGATGGGACCACGCTTTTTATATACTGATTAAGTTCTAGTTTTTCCCAATTGAGCGAGGAAGAAGTAATCTTCAGATCTGTATCGATAATTCCCGGCACGACCACAATTATTTTTGCAATATTTGAGGTGTAACGTGTGGCGGACTGAATAGAACGATCAAGCATGGGTTGAACTTCAATCACACGTTCTTCAGGGGTCAGGTTGTAAGAAGTTGTCGATCTTTCTCTGTAGAACTCTTGACCTCGTAGATCGAAAGCGACTACTGCAGTGTGGAAAGCTCGGAGTTCGATTACGATAATTGAGGCAGCTTGCGAATTGATCGACAATAGAACGCCTGGGCGCCCTCTATTTGGCTTCGACTCTTCGGCGCCTTGTGTAAGCAATCCTCTATCGAGAAGTTCATCAACAATATTTGTCACTCCAGGCTTGGTCATCCCCGTGATCTGGGCTAACTGAGCGCGGGAGATGGGTCCAGAATCGCGAATCGCTCGAAAAATAATTCCTAGGTTATGTCTGCGCAGCCCCGACTGCTCAAGAATTTCTCCATTTTCGAGGGTATGTGAGCGTAAGTTGATGACTTGCATGTAAACCTGCTCTTTGCTCTGGGGCGGTACGGGGCGACTCGCCGGAGATTAATCCATCGGCAGAGTCTTGACACAGATTACCGAGCCGATTAGTTTTTGTATAGTCACTTAACTATTTAAAAGTGAGCTTTCTTCATGGCGCTTAGGTGAGCCTATTTAGAGGGTCCAGGTTTAGTTAAGTGTGATTATTTAAGGGGAGATGATGGCAGATAGTTGTTGCAGCCCAACGCTGACCCTGTCGCGCCCCGATCGTCCTAACCAGGTGATAGCACAAGTGCGAGAAACCGAAACGACGACGATGGTCAAGATCCCAGCGGGTGAATTCTTGATGGGCACCAATAACGCTCTGGCTTATCCCGCTGATGGAGAAGGCCCACAGAGGGCCATCGAAGTCGATGAATTTTGGATTGATGAGACTGCTGTAACTAATCGCGCATTTACTCAGTTTGTAGAAGCTACCGGATATGTCACCTCAGCCGAATCTGTGGGCTGGTCTTTTGTGCCGCAGTATCTCATCAGCATAAGCGACCAACAATCAATTGTTGGTAAATCCGAAAATCTGACGTGGTGGGCAGGAGTACAAGGAGCTAACTGGAAACATCCGCTTGGACCTCACTCATCTGTAGTGGATATTGAAGATCATCCAGTAGTTCATATTTCTTGGAATGACGCACATGCATTTGCAGCATGGGCTGGAAAGCGTCTTCCCACAGAGGCTGAATGGGAAAAAGCCGCACGAGGAGGAGTTAGTAATTCCTTATATCCGTGGGGCGATGAATTAACTCCCGAAGGAATTTTTAAGTGCAATATTTGGCAGGGAGATTTTCCTGAAATCAACACTGGTGACGATGGCTACCTTGGCACCGCACCGGTCTATTCATATCAACCCAATGGCTATGGACTTTATAACGTATGCGGAAATGTTTGGGAATGGTGCTCTGATTGGTGGAGTGATAACTCGCAATTACGCAATTTTCACGGAGAAAAAATTTCCAATCCGCAAGGACCAAAAACCGGCGATAGCAAAGTAATTAAAGGTGGCTCTTACCTTTGCCACGATTCCTACTGCAATCGTTATCGCCTGTCAGCACGCACTTCACAACCAATAGATGGTTTTACAGCACATATCGGATTTCGCTGTGCGGCCGATAACAACAAAGAATTACTGGGTTCACTGTGAACGCAGTAAAGAAAGAAACGAGAGAAGGAAAGCGATGATAAATAGAACAAAATGGCGGAAGGTGGGCGTCGCCGGGACTGCTTTAATAGCAATTCTAGCTACATTGCTACCTACGACCGTGGCGCAAGCTGAAGTGAAAAAATTGACTATTAACGTCAACCAGTCCCCATGGCTGAACGCATATAAGAAGTTGATTCTTGATTACACCAAAGAAACAGGAATTGAAGTTGACGTTCGTGTGTTCCCATACACAGAAATGCGTCCTACATTGGTAACTGATATTCAGTCAAGCAACCGCACCTACGATGTGTATCAATACGATGAGCTCTTCACCCACGAATTTGCAAATAACAAGTGGGTAAAGCCATTCAAGCAAATTGATCCAAACTTCAAGGTCGATCCAAATATTGGTTCATACGGAAACTTTATGTACTGGAACCCAACCAAGAAGTTCAGCGATCCAAAGGGCGATGTCATGAGCATGCCTTTGAATGGAAATACCAATGTGTTCCTCTACCGTAAAGACATCTACGAAAAACTCAATCTCAAAGTGCCAACCACTTGGGATGAAGTTCTTGCTAACTCACAAAAAATTAAAGAAGCAAATCTCGTTAAGTATCCTTACATCATCCGTGCACAAGCTGTGACGAGTGGTTCAAGCGTTACTTATGATTACATCCACATCTTGGCTTCATACGGTGGACGCTTCTTCAATAAACAGGGTGAAGACTGGCTTCCAGTGATTAACTCCAAAGAAGGAAAGGCAGCTGCAACAACTTTGCGAGCTCTTGCTAAGTACGGACCTCCAGCAACCAGCACAATTGGCCAGTCACAAGTAATCGCAGCTATGCAAGCAGGAGATGCGGCACAAGGCCAAGTTGTATTCGCAGCTGCAAACTCCATGAACGATCCCGCTGCTTCACGCGTTGCCGGCAAGATTGGATTTGCTGTGATGCCAAAGGGCTGCGCTTCATGTAATCCAGGCGTGGTTTCAGGAACATGGGCGATGTCAGTCCCTACTGGACTTTCAGCAGAGCGTGAACAGGCTGCTTTGAGCTATATCAAGTGGGTACTTTCAAAGAAGGCGCAGATTAAGTTCGCTGAGTACGGTGGAATCCCTACCCGAACCGACGTCATCGATGAAGCAAATCTAACTGCTACTCAACGTGAATATCTCGCTGTGTATCAGAAGGGTTTGAACTACGCTACAGAAAATATCCGTCAGCTCTTTGCAGCTCCGATGCTTGCAGCAACAGAGGCCCGTCTTGGCGCTATTGCAGCCGGTACGGTCACTCCAATCGCTGGAATCAAGGCGCTCAACGCTGACCTCACAAACATTGTGCGTTCATCTGATTACGCGCTCAATGAATCACGTTCAACAACCATTACCTGCGTTAAAGGCTCTCGCACACTCAATGTGACAAGAGTTGGTGTAGAGGCGAAATGCCCTCCTGGGTACACCAAAAAGTAACTAACAGGTAATCAGCTCACGAAACGAGAGGGATGTAAAGCATGAAAAGCGCCGCAGTAAGTGGTCGTGTGAAAGGCTCCAACTCCCTTTCGGGTAGAAGGGCGAATTCAGTAATCGCCCTTCTACCGTTCGTGGCGTTTCTAGCTGTATTTGCGGTTTATCCGCTCTATGAACTCGTCCGCCTATCATTTATGGAGACTGAAGTTCTCGATGGAGAATTCTTTTCTGCATTTAATGGTCTAGATAACTTTAGAAAAATTCCCGAAGACCCTTTAGCGATAAATTCGATAAAGGTCACAATTCTCTTCACAACACTCTGTGTCATATTGACTCTAGTTGCCGGTACTGCGGGAGCAATTCTGGTCAATAGCTCGAGGATCTTTAAGAATATTGCTCGTAATATTTTTGTTTGGCCCGCAGTAGTTGCGCCAGTCGTTGTCAGCGTAATGTGGTTATTAATTCTTGATCCCACTGTTGGTTTGGTGAATAAAATTTTGCAGGCTCTTGGCCAGGAACCTCAAATATGGCTGAATAGTAAGCTCGGAGCCTTTATATCCGTTGTAGTCGTCGATGTCTGGCACTGGACTCCTGTGGTTTTTCTCTTCATCTACGCTGGACTCAATGGAATAAACCAGGAGATCTTGGAAGCTGGCAGAGTCGACGGCGCTTCAGAAAGACAGATTGTTCGTCGCATCATCTTGCCAATCCTTCTTCCAACAATCGCCGTAATTGCCATTTTGCGAACAATTATGAGCATCAAGGCTTTTGATGAGATGTATCTATTGACCAAGGGTGGGCCTGAAAATGCCACCTCACTGATCAGTTTGCATATCCGAGGAATTTTCGTCGAAGTACTTGATTTTGGTTACGCCAGCGCATTGAGCCTCTGCATCGTTGTCGTCCTGGGTCTCATAGTTGGAATCTCTTACTCATTGAGAAGAAAGAGAAGGTCTCGGTAATGAGAGCACAGAAGTCTGAACAGAAAAACAAACTTAATGTTCCTCTGGAGCTGTCGATTTTTCTTGCAATCGTCATCACCCTGATCCCCATCGTGTGGATCGTCATTCTGGCTTTTCTCCCTAATAAATCCATCATCAATAGCGATTTCGACTTTTCGTTCTGGCTTGGCAATTTCAGAGATTTGGCAGATCCTTCGCAGAACTTTGTCCGCCAGATTTTTAATAGCCTCGCCATCACCTTTGGCACAGTAATACTCACATTGGCGATTGGCGCTGGCTCCGGATATTCGCTTTCCAAATTAAAGCCACCGAAGTGGGCAACTACGCCAGTATTTATTTTGGCTTCATTTTTACCGATTGTTCCACCGATCACGCTAGTACCAGGCATTTACTCCACACTGACAAACTTAAATCTCTTAGGATCAATTACGGGACTGATTCTGATTAATACAGTCTTCAATTTGCCCTTTGCGATTTTGATGATCAAGTCTTACTTTGATCAAATCCCTGAAGAACTGCGTGAAGCTGCCCTCGTTGATGGAGCTACAGAACGTCGCATTTTCTTCTCTGTGCTACTTCCTTTAGCGAAACCTGGATTTGGTGCAGTCGGAATTTACGTCGCGATCATGGCCTGGAATGAATTTTTGATGGGCTTAATCATGACAACCGGTGGGAAAGCAGCCCCTCTCACAGTGGGTATCGCCTCACTGGTTCAGGATTATGAAATTACCTTCGGTCAGATGTCCGCAGCTGGATTCATCGCGGCGATTCCTATTATCGCGCTCACTGCAGTTGCCAGTCGCCAAATTGTTTCGGGGCTTACCGCGGGAGCGGTCAAATCATGACCAATGTCGTTATCTTTCTTGCTGACGATTTAGGTTATTCAGATTTAGGTTGTTATGGCGGTGAAATAAAGACTCCCAATATAGATTCGCTGGCGGCTAACGGCGTCAGAATGAGTAACTTTCATAACACTCCACGGTGCAGCCCCAGCCGCGCTTCTCTGTTAACGGGACTGCATCCACATCAGGTAGGGATGGGAATACTTGCCAAAGATGATTCAGATAAAGGTGGATATACCGGAAAACTCAATAATCGCTGCATCACCTTGGCTGAAATACTTAAAGCACGAGGCTTCACTACTGCAATTCGCGGAAAGTGGCACTTAACCCCGAGCAACCGTGTTCCTGATGATGCTTGGCCCACCGCTCGTGGTTTTGAAACTTTCTGGGGAACTATGACCGGCTGTGGAACTTACTATCAGCCTGGAACTCTTACTCGTGGAACTGAAAATGTTGAGCACGAGGCAGATCGAGCAGATTTCTTCTACACAGATGTTATTGCTGATGAATCTGTGCAATTTCTACAATCTCATAAATCAGAAAATCCTGATAAACCATATTTTCTCTATGTCCCATTTACCGCACCACATTGGCCGCTACATGCTCGCGAGAAGACCATTAGCCAATATGACGGTGTCTATGAAAAGGGTTGGGATGCTCTACGCACTGCACGTTTAAAGCGACAGAAAGAGATGGGTCTCTTACCGGATTACATCGAATTGAGTCCACGCGATGAAGGCGTCCCAAGCTGGGAAGACGAGCCTTATCACGAATGGCAAGTTCGCCGTATGCAGGTCTATGCAGCGATGGTGACAGAGATGGATCAAGCAATTGGTCGCATTCTCGAACAGGTAAAAGCCAATGGCGACTGGGACGACACCGTCATTCTCTTTATGTCAGATAACGGTGCCTCGGCTGATCCCATGCCACTTGTTGAGCTGCAATATTGGAGAGAACGTACCGACATCTTGCGACACAAAACCAAAGATGGCCGTTTTGTTCGTATTGGAAATGATCCACTAACCATGCCTGGGGGAGAAGATACCTACCTTAGCTATGGTCGCGGTTGGGCAAATTTGTCGAATACTCCATTTAAGTTATTTAAGTTGTGGGCACATGAAGGTGGAGTAGCTTCGCCCTTTATCGCCCATTGGCCGCAAGGAAAACTTCGCAACGGAGAAATCTTTGAACAACCATTCCAACTCACCGATGTCATGCCCACTCTGCTCGAACTTCTTAACATTGAGTATCCCAAGGAGCGTGCTGGAGTCCCATTGCCACCGCTAGTCGGACAGAGCATGTTTAGAACTTGGATGGGTGAAGACGTAGCAAATCCAACCTTGTGGTGGGAACACTGCGGTAATGCAGCAATTCGTCGCGGTAATTGGAAATTAGTTCGCCAATACGACTGCCCCTGGGAACTGTACGACATCGCAACTGATCGCAGTGAATTAAACGATCTCAGTGTTCAACACCCAGAAGTCGTTAAAGAACTCTCTGAAGCTTGGGAAAAAATCGCTGCCGAAAATGGAGTCATTCCATTCAGACAGATTATGAATATATATGACAATAAAAATTTAGTGATGAATGCCTACCTGGCGATTCAATAGCGAGAACAGAGGAGAGGTCACCAGCATGGCAACTAAGGCAACCAACGTCATCATCTTTCTAGCAGACGATCTTGGATATTCAGATATTGGTGGATATGGCGGAGAAATCCGCACTCCCAATTTGGATCGCCTTGCTCAAAGTGGAGTCAAACTGACAAATTTTCATAACACTCCACGTTGCAGCCCCAGCCGAGCATCTCTGCTGACAGGAATACATCCACATCAAACCGGAATTGGAATTCTCACTGGCAACAATGAGGCCGAAGGTGGGTATGCAGGTAATCTCAACAATCGCTGTGCCACTATCGCTGAAGTCCTCAAGGCAAATGGCTACATCACGGCAATTACCGGAAAGTGGCATCTAACTAATAGCCCCAATAAACCTAATGGCGCCTGGCCAACAGAGCGAGGCTTCGATACCTTCTTTGGAACTCTCGACGGTTGTGCAACGTACTTCCGCCCCGGAACTCTTACCCGTGGACTTGAGAATGTGGAAACTGAAGCGGATAAGGATCCAAACTTTTTCTATACCGATGCAATTGCCACAGAGGCGGTTCGATTTCTTAAAGAAAAACCAGCGGATAAGCCGCACTTTCTCTATGTGCCATTTACCGCACCTCACTGGCCGTTACATGCCCGCGAAGAGACTATTAAGTCGTATGCGGGTACTTATGATGAAGGTTGGGATTCCATTCGTGTAAAGCGCTTAGCGCGTCAAAAGGCTCTTGGAATTATTTCTCCTGAGACCGAATTGAGCCCCCGCGATGCTCGTGTGCTTGCTTGGGAAGATGAACCTGAAAAGAAGTGGCAAGCGCGTCGCATGGAAGTTTATGCGGCGATGATCACCGAAATGGATACTGCCATTGGAAAAATTCTTAACCAAGTTGAGGCAAATGGAGAATGGGACAACACCATCATTATCTTCCTCTCCGATAACGGTGCCTGTTCTGAAGCTCTTCCACTCGATGAAATTTCAGATTTCCGACGTGCTAAAAACTTAATGAGTACTCGCACACGAGATGGGCGTCGAGTTGTTCTCGGTAATGATCCCGATGTCATGCCAGGTGGAGAAGATACTTACGCCAGTTATGGAGTTGGTTGGGCCAATGTCTCCAACACTCCATTTAGACTCTACAAGCGCTATACCCACGAAGGTGGAGTGATGTCTCCATTCATTATTCACTGGCCAGCCGGCAATCTCACTGACGGAAAAATTAACACCAGCACCTATCAATTGGTAAATGTTGCTCCAACTCTCTACGACGCACTTGGAGTTAAATACCCAGAGCAGCTCAATGGAAATAGACTCGAACCGCTTGCAGGCGGAAGTATGCTGCCTACGCTGCAAAACTCAGAGACCCATAAGTCACAATTGTGGTGGGAGCACATTGGCAATGCCGCCATTATTCGCGACAACTGGAAGTTGGTACGGCAGTACGACTGGGATTGGGAACTTTACGATCTCAGTAAAGACCGTAATGAACTGAACGATCTTTCAGCAGACCACCCCGACATCGTTGAGGAACTCACCAGAGAATGGCAGAAGTTAGCTGATAAATATGGAGTAATTCCATTTAAGAAGACTCTGGAGATTTATCACAAGCAAGGCGTTCGTGCCACAGACTCGAACCACCACATCTAAAGGGATCTGCCTTCCATGCTAGTTCTATCGCTGAGCGTAGTCATCGGTCTCGTTGTTGGGCTCTTAGGAGCCGGCGGCTCGATTATGACTACACCTTTGTTTGTGTATGTCCAACACATGACTCCAGTCGAAGCAATTGCATCAAGCCTGCTGGTTGTAGCTGCAGCCTCAACTTTTGCATTGGTTCGACATGGGATGCGGGGACATATCCAATGGCGTACAGGAATACTCTTTGGAGCTTCGGGAATGCTCAGCGCATTTGTCGGAGGTCAGGTTGGTTCACATTTACCTGGCGACATACTTCTCTTTGCATTTTCCATCATCATGGCGATCACTGGATTTGCCATGATTCGTCGCCGCAAAGATATAGCCACAGAGACTACCCATCGACCTCGGACCTATCGCCTGATCCTTGATGGCGCACTTGTGGGGTTTGTGACGGGAATCGTAGGCGCAGGCGGTGGCTTTATGGTCGTTCCCGCACTCGTCCTATTCGGTGGGCTGGCCATTAAAGACGCTATCGCCACGTCGTTGCTTGTTGTGATTATGAAGTGCTTAGGCGCATTTGCCGGCTTTGTTGTGAAATTTAACCGAGAAACCTTAATCTCACTTAATTCTGATATTTCTTTTGATTTCAAAATTATCTTACTGGCCATCGTGGGAGCATCAATTGGCTCTGTGGTTGGCTCTATGTTCTCTACTCGCGTCAAAGCCGAGAAACTAAATATTGCCTTTGGCTGGTTTGTGATTCTTGTCGCCGCCTTTATCTTCGTAGAAAATCTAACAGGCTCGGTTACGCACTAATTGCATTTAGGCCGGAGACTCACTCATGCCCAAACCCTAGAACCCACCACCGACAACTACTTGGCGCCACCTACATCAAATCAGCGCAGATCTCGAGCGCTTTCTCATTGGCATAATCCAAGTTAGAACCTGTCTCATCCAATAACTTCGCAGCCTCTTCTTCTAGGCACTTGTTATACGCCGCAGGATCAACCTTCACTTCTTCCTTCTCGCCCACGCCACAACCAGTAAGCACTAGCGCCGAAGCGATACCCGCCACCATCAAAGTCTTATTCATCTCTGAAGCCTAATCTCGCGCTCGCAGGCGTCAATAGGTCTCCCAAAGCAAAAACCCGCAGATTTCTCCGCGGGTTTTCTCTGTAGCTAGCACTACCGTGACGTAATCAAACTGTATCACTGCCTATGCTTACCAACCTGCTTCAACTTACGCAGCGCCTTAGGCGTGATCACACCACCAAATGTTCCTCGCTATCAATATCTGGTTGAAGTGTGCGAGCGCGTTCAAGTGAGAAGTCCATGCTCCGAGATTAAGTGCCTGGACTGACATCACGCTCCTAAAAATGCGAAGACCCGTAGCTAGTGCCACGGGTCTCGGGTTTTGCAACCCTCTAACGCACTACAGACGTTATCACATCAGAAATGTATCCACAGAGGTAAAAAATCTCTGCACTCAAATTGTTGCTCGCTGCGAATATACCGCCACGTCCGTGTAGCTCAGTGGATAGAGCCACCTTCTAACGCAGGGTTATGTCGTGGGTTCAAATCCCACCACGGACAGTTATGGAGGATAGGACCTCGTTGCGTTAGCGAGGTCCTATTTTTAATCGTCCCAGTAACCCTGCGTCACATCCTCTGCTTTAGATAATGCACGAAATGGGCGTTATCTAACGCATAAGCACTTCGCTTCTTCCGAATCAGCGTAATCACCTCATCAACGTGCATGCGATCGCGCATCAGAATAAGCGCAACCACTAACGCCGAGCGATTCATCCCCGCCTGACACCGCACCAACACCTTCTTGCCGGCCTTCCAATCGGCATAGGCATAGTCGGCAATACGTTCAAGCTCTTCATAGATCTCTTGGCTAGTTGGTCCGTCGGGAAACCCAAACCGATATTCCTTCACATGCCAGCCCATAGGAAGGGAGTAGGCGCTCAGTGAAACCACCACATCAAACTCTTTGTAGTCACCTGTAGTTGGCAAGCGCCCTGAACCCTTATGCACCAAATCGTCATCGTCAGTGCCGCCTTGCCACAAATTAGGCACGATCTCTGAATACAGCGGCGGATCACCGTCGTCATGATTGGCCATAATTCATATCCTTTCGCCGCTGTGTAACCACAGTAACTCTACTCACCGACATTAGGACGTACTGATCTCGCCAAAACTCTCCACCCCCAAATACCCCTTAAACGCCGCAACCGATCGCGATGTCGCTTTCACCGTACCCAGCGCAAACTTCGCCTCCCACTTACTGAGCGCAACATACGGCTCACTCTTCCACGACAACACCGATTCAAAGAGCGCCCGTGCCTGCAACAACCCCCAATCTTCAATCGCTCCAGCCACCTCAATGCTGCGCAATAGATCTTTCGTCGCCTGCTCTTGCACTTCATCCGATGCCTGCAACGGAACTGCGAATCCATTCATAATCGAATGCCTACCCAAGGGCAGCGCAATCCCAAAGTCTTTCGCTAACTTGCGATTGAACTTCAAACACACCTCACATGCATTCCACGAATACCGCCCCGTCCCACCTGAAACCGCAGCTGCACATATGTAACACAAGTGATATCCACTCGGGCAATCAACTCCGGGATAAGGCTGATAGACCTCACACCGACACCTCTGCATCCCCGACCCAGCAGAAGTCAGCGCAAAGCATGTTGTACATACGTATAGACCAATAGATGACATAGCAATTAAGTCCTTACTGGACCTCATCAACTGAGACCCGCTCTTCCAGCGGTGTCTTTCATCGCTGGCAGGTCTTCCTTTAGAACCACCGTGCGCGAGTAATGCGCGGATTGGTACTAAGCAAGCTAAAGGGCTTAACGCTTAGTTCTTGACCTAGGAAAAGAGTAGCAGGGGGGAGTGACAAAACTTTTACATCTACCCAGCAGACACAAATTGTGATTCACTTAAATATGGAAACCTTGATACTCACATTCCCCTGCAAGCCAGGTTCAGGACAGGTTTTGCTGGAAGCTTTCAAGACAGCCCTCGCAGATACTCGCGCCTATAAGGGTTGCATCTCTGTCACTACTTATACGAGTTCAACCAATCCAGATGACATAGTCCTGATCGAAGAGTGGGAGAACAAAGCTGCTCAAGCCAATTACATGCAATGGCGAACAGAGACAGGAATGCCGGAACAACTTGGACCACTTCTTGCAGGTCCTCTCAAAGAAGAGTGGTTAATTCCGCACTCCATTTAGACCCGTTGATTAAGAGTTATAGGACATTGACGATCTGAGCCTGATTAAAGAAATAATAGACGGGAAATAAAGCTTTTCAAAAGGGAAAATAGGTCAACCTTCCTGACATTACAGCTTCTACTGATGACCGTACTGCTAACAAATGTCTTGCCTTCCTGACTTTTTACCCCCAGGACAGCAGATCTCTATGATGACGCTACTGCTCAAATATTGATGACCTTTCTGCAGCTTTTGCATGAGTCGTCCAACTTCACTCCTTACAGCTATGGGCGGTAGAAGTTATCCTTTGAGAATGAACGGGTCAGACTTCTTCGCATTCCTAACCATCGGCTCAATGATTGCGGTTCCTATCTTGGCGCACAAAAAAGGCCGTCGATGGTGGGCGTGGTTGATCCCATCTTTATTTCTCGGTCCATTCATGTTAATTCCTGTCCTCTTGGTCAAGAAAAAGTCACCAAATTTTGATGCTGTCGTAGAAGAACCTCGGGAAATGCAGAGCCATAGATTTCCAGAGCCATCAATTCCAGCTCCTGTCGCATTCGTCGAGCCCGAATCGGATGAAGGTTATGTCTACATAATCTCGAATCCCTCACTTGCCGAAGACCTCATAAAAATAGGCTTCACAAAACGAGATCCTTCAGAACGATTGAAGGAGCTTGATCAGGCTGGCTTACCAACGGAATACATTGAGCACTATCGAATTTTTACGAAAGATGCCCGCCAACTTGAAGTCAGGTTGCATAAACACTTTGCAGCTCAAAGATATAGAGAAGACAAAGAGTTTTTTAGGTTGTCCCCACACGAGGTCTATGCAGTTCTTCAATCTTGGGGAGTCAAATCTCTTGAACTTTAGGACGAGCCTGAAAATAATTGCTCTAACGATCGTTACTTCATCGCTAGTTCTTGTGACGCCTGCAGAAGGCGCTTCTTCAAAGTCAAAAATTCCATCAGGATATACAAAATGGAAAGATGGTTCCGAGTTCGCCTATAAGTGGATAACGAAAACCCCAAAAGATGACTACTACCGAGGGACGTGGCAAGGAATTGCTTCAGTCATTTCCGTGGTTTACGTAAATGGCTTTTCGTGTTCACCTGAATTACCCGATGGCACGACAAATAGCGTTGAAGTGGAGGTAGATACAATAAGAACCGGAGATAAGGGTTTTTCTGGTCGGGGCTATGCCGACACAATTAGAAATAATGGTCCCTTCAAGATTGAGATTTCCTTTTATGGTGCTCCTAAGGGATATGGCGCATCGGTTAAACAGGTAAAGCTAAAGTCACTTGAATGCAGAATGTAGCCACCAATTCTCAATATTCTGAAAGCTGACAGCAACCGAGGAATCCGGGAGGCCCGGAACCGGGTTAGAAGGCTTCCAGGAAGCATTCCAGAAAAAGAGGCGCTTTAGGATTGTACGATTTCTAAAATAGATTTAGGCGTACACAGTTAGAATTAAGTGTGTACACGTAAACGAGAAATTCTGATGTTTTAATGATACTTAAAGCTCTTCGCAGAAGGTGGATATCGATGCGGATATTGCATCGAAGTCACTTTTTTTTGAAGGTTTCTTCATTCTTAAACACAAAGTAGGAAATTCCGTTGCCATTTCGCTGATTGCTAGCTTCGAAGAAGCCTTCTCAATAAGACTAGATAACTGGTAAATCAAGTCAGATTTGATTGAATTCAGTTTTCCGGACTTCGCAAATCTCTCATTGAGCATTATATAAAAGAACACTTCGGAGCCTTCGATATTAATCTGCAACTCGTAGTTGCCTGAAATCTTCTTTGGATTAAGCATGGATTCTTCCATTTGATCCATGACTTGCTCTATGTATGCCTCCATCTCATCAGCACGGATGACATTGTCTATCTGTTGTTGAAGGTAGAGCCGGTACTGCCCATTCATCAGATCCTCACTAAAAGTTACTTGGAAAATACTCCAGTTATTTTTGTACGATCCTCGAAGCCTCTCCGCAATCTTGGTCTTTTGTTCCCAGAGTTGATATAAATCCTCTCGCCATTTCAACCAATCCTGAAAGCTGGCAATTTTCCTGCTTGCAAGTTCCTGCCAGTCTGGATTCCTGCTCCCAAAAAACTGAGGCGTCTTAATAACTGAGTTCACGCACTTGGATTGATTAAATAGCCAGTTCTTCGCAGCCCTGTAGTCACGCACTACTTCACGCAGTTCAACTGCAGCGCCCATTGGTGTTCGAGGCGATGTCAGAGGAACGCCCTCGAATCGAAGTTGCCCCAGGGCTTCAATAGTCCGGTCCAAACCTGCATTTCCAGCAGCCAGGACAGAATTTGAAATCTTTCGTAGAAGTGCTCTATCCAGTTCTGGGGGCGGCACTTTGAACCAAGAGTGGATTGTTGTCTTCAGCAGTCCGGCCATTTGAGCCTTTATATATTCCCCAGCCTTGGACGACTCATAGTCATTTACCTCTTCTAGGTACTTGACCAGAGCGGCTCCATTTGTGGGGAGATTGATGATTGGAGGGTTCACGAGATCCGTTCTTTAGTAGTTTTGATGACTATAACTCAAATATACTATAAAATGCAAACCTGAACCTCAGTTCTCCTAGGAAATTTTGGCTTTCAGATGCGAATTCTAAGCACAGACCCGCATTTTGAGCGTAGTTTGAAGCTCCGAAGCCTCAAAACGACACGCAGGAGAAATGGCCATTTCTTGTATTTCTTGACATCTACTAAATTCTACTCTAATCTCTCAACTATGCCACTTCACCTGAAGTGGAACTACAAACTATCAGAGGGACAGGTCATGAGAAATACAAAGAACATCAGAAGTATCTATTTAGATGAAGAAATACAGATTATCCAGAATGCAGCTTTGAAGTCCGGCATTGACGTTTACGAAACGGATTCCTACATACGCAAGAGAGGACCAGGAGTTGGCCACTGTGGCAAAGCAGTATTTAGAGACCTTGAAGAAGTCAAACATGCACTCTTCGTTATTCGAACAAAAAGAATGTCAATTGAAGCCCAGGGGGAAATTGCGAAACGACAGGAGAAGCGATATTACTTCTGCAACCGATGCCATGCATTTCACATCACGTCAAAAGCAGACCGTTTTGAAGTGGCGGTGAGCTATGTCCAAACTGCCTAAGAACTCAGATCTAGATCTCCGCCGCTTGTTTCCTGACGTCGCATTGCAGATGGATACTCAAGTGATTCTTCACCAAGCCAGGGAACTGGGAATTAATCCTCATGTAAACAAGAGCGTCAAGTTACCGGTATTGCGAGTGCCGCTGACTTTGAATCACGAGATCTCAATATCTCCTGTCGACAAAGGCGCCATGGGGGTTGCCGAATGGTTCACATTTCCTCGTCCATGTGAATGTCCAAAGGATCATCCTGAAATAATCTCAAGAGTCCATATAAATATCAAAGACAGATTGTTTCAAGAAAATAACTCCGAGAGTTTTACAATCGAGGCACCAAATTTTGAAATGATGCTGCGTATCTCTCTGACAATTTACTACTCAATAACAGGCAAGAAGCTTCAGCCAATCGTAAGAACCAGTGGAAAAAAATCGGGAGGCAAGAAGTGAGGACAGCAATGAGCGAGTCAGTAGCGGTTGCAAACATCCAAGTAGGCACAGATGTTGTCATCGTGGACAGCCTGAGAATCTGTGGAAACCCTGCACAGAGGATTATCGACGGATGTCTAAGGGATATTGCTCCGGAAATCACACTGGCACAGATGCTAGAAATTGGCGCACTTGCTTTAGATTCAGTGGTTTCTGATTCTTTGATCCGGAATTTGGAACTTGCAGCCGACGGCTTTGCGAAAGTCGTTAGTCATGAGGCTAGTGAAAATTTCCCACGATTAATACAGGAAAAAACAGAAGAATTCGTGTCTAGTCTCACCTCCTATCTAGATCCACTAAAGGTTGATTCTTTCAAAAATCAGATGGAATTGGGACTTGTAAAAATCAAGGAAGAAATATCCTTACAAATTTCTAGTGAACTCAAGGAAAACAAGGCTAGTCTCGATGAAGGTCTAAGAAGTCTTGGTTACATCAAAAAGGTTTTCGATAAGTCCACAACCAAAGGACTTTCACACCAGGCTTATGTTGGTGCGGCACTAGAGAGGTTTGCCGGACATGACTTAGTTTCTGATTTATCAACGGATGCAAACGGACTTTTGTCATCAATGGGTAAAGGTAAATCTGGAGATTTCAAAGTTACCCTTGGGGAGACTCTAGAAAACGCAATTCCTGTCTCATTTGTAGTTGAGGCAAAGGACTCGAAAATTTCGGAGAAAGAAGCCCTTAGGGAAATCGACTACAACAAAGCCAATAGAGGTGTGGATGTAGGCATACTTGTTTTCGCTTCCACCGATCAAGCACCAACCCAAGGTCGGGCAATTAAGTTCTTCCCTGGCAATCGAATAATTGTCGCCTGCGACCATGAATCAGAGACGGCTTTGTATGCTGCATATGTATATGCCAGGCATCTGGTGAAAAACAGTGCGACAAGCAAGACGCTAGATTCAGGGCAATTTGCTAGAGCACTGAATGAAGTTATCGGTCATTTAGATATTGAGGGCACTATCAATAAAGAGGCCAAAGCCATTACAAATTCTTTGGATAGGTTAGTGAGTACGGCTCTAACTGCAAGAGGTAATGTCCTAGCAACCCTTCGTCAGTTCGATTAGTGAACGAAACAAACCATCACTCCTTCCACTTGTCCGGGCGAGACCTTAAGCTCGTATCATGTGGACGCTAGAAGATGAGCAGGCCCTTCGTGAAGATTTGATCGAGAGGATCATCTCCAAAGCGAATGAGGGTGACGGGATGCTTTCCCGTGCCGAACTCGGCAGCTTCTCTTATGCGGGGCAAACAATTCGTGTCATCGACTCTCAAGGTGGTATTTGGAATCCAGGAGCCTCATGGACTCTCGGTGGAGAACTACGAGCAACTCTTTCTATCAACACAACAAAGTCAGGAAAGTACGAGGACCAAGAAGTTTCTGGCGGTCTCTGGCGATACGACTATCAATCAGGTGGAACCGCTGGCAAAAACACCAAGATGCGCAAGGCCATGGAGCTTCAACTTCCCCTCATCTGGTTCGTTCAACAAGATTCAGGTCGCTACGTTCCATACAGAGTTTTCATCATCAACGATTATCCTGATCAGGGATATTGCCTCATCGCCCCTGACCTTTCGTTAGCTACAGCATCTCGATCAGAATCTTTGATTGAAAGACGATATGCCGAACGCGTGATGAAACAGCGACTACATCAACCTGCATTTCGTGCCCGAGTGATCAGTGCATATGAAACAAAGTGTGCAATCTGTCGTCTTGGCCATGGACGACTTTTGGATGCTGCGCATATAACGCCGGATAGCGACGAGACTTCTTCAACTTCAGTAACCAATGGACTAAGTCTTTGCAAAATCCATCACACTGCATACGACATAAACATCGTGGGAATTGACCCCGATTACACGGTCCATGTGCGCCCAGACATTTTGTCTGAAAAGGATGGCCCGATGCTTGAACATGGAATCAAGGAAATGGACAGAGGAAAGCTTTGGGTTCCACCTTCACCGGGAGAGCAACCGGATCCAGCCCGATTAGAGGTCAGATTTAAGGAATTTTCTGACCAATAGCGCTGAAGCATCTCCTATTTCTTGTCGGTCACAGACGGTAAGGTCCGGGTATTCGAATAGGGAAAGGGACTGGTTTGTCTGAAAGTACGCACACAGGAACCCCCAATTCAGTCCGCCTAGAGGATTTAGTACCAGGCGTTGAGGTTGCGGGGGTCGTTGGCGCATACCCGGTCGCTGTAGTTCAAGTTACTTGGCATGGACAAAACTTCATCACTCTTACATATAAGGATCTAGTAGGAAAAACTGATCAAGTAGTTCTTGGGCGCGATAAAGAGCCATCACTTAGAGTCACATCTGCAGGTACAGGCCCAGCTTTTGATGGAGATCCCGAATCTTGGCGAATCGGTGCTGAAGCTTTACGTATTCACTATGCCGCTCTATTCGATCCAATGTTGGCAATTACAACTTCTGATCTCGATGCACTACCTCATCAGATTACCGCCGTCTATGGAGAGCTTCTCCCTAGAACACCCTTGCGCTTCTTACTCGCAGATGATCCGGGTGCTGGAAAAACAGTTATGGCTGGCCTCTACATCAAGGAACTTATCCTTAGAGGCGATCTTGCTCGATGCATGATTGTTTCACCTGGCGGACTTGCCGAACAATGGCAAGACGAACTCTTTGAAAAATTCGGCCTTAAGTTTGAAATTCTTACTCGATCAATGATTGATTCAGATATTCATGGAGATGTATTTACTGATCATCCACTCATGATTGCCCGTATGGACATGCTCTCTCGCGACGAGGAGCTTCAAGCTCGGCTAGAGCGAAGTGACTGGGATTTAATTGTTGTCGATGAAGCTCACCGAATGTCTGCTCACTATTTTGGACAAGAGTTAAAAACCACTAAGCGTTATCAACTTGGCCTCATGCTTGGCAAAATCTGTCGCCACCTGCTTCTAATGACTGCAACACCCCATGCTGGAAACCAAGAAAACTTCCAACTATTTCTTGCACTCCTTGATGGCGATCGCTTTGAAGGTAAGTACCGAGATGGTGTCCACAGCATAGATATAGACGACATGATGCGTCGCATGGTTAAGGAAGAACTTCTCACCATGGAAGGAACTCCGCTTTTCCCTGAAAGGCGCGCTTACACCGTGCCTTATGCACTTTCAGATGAAGAACAAGAATTGTACGAAGCAGTTTCAGAGTATGTGCGCGATGAGATGAATCGTGCTGACAGATTAAAAGCTGAAGGTGATGGCAGGCGTGGAAACACTGTTGGTTTCGCACTAACAGTTCTTCAAAGACGGTTAGCTTCAAGCCCAGAAGCAATTTGGAAGAGCCTTCAAAGACGTCGTGACAGGTTAGAAGCCCGCCGTATTGAAATGACTCAAATAGCTAATTCAACAGTGCGTGATACTTCACTTGAAAAGCATCTGCGCTCGCTGCTAGAGCGCGATCTATCCGATGATGATTTAGACGATATTGATGACATTCCAGAATCTGAAATTGAGGATATCGAAGAGAATGTGGTTGACGCAGCTACTGCTGCCCAGACTGTTGCAGAGCTTGAAAATGAAATCAAGATACTCGAAAGTCTTGCTGAGCTAGCCAGACGTGTGCGCTTTTCTGGAACTGATAAGAAGTGGACAGAGCTCCGAACGATTCTTAGTGATAATGCTTTAACCAAGGATGAGAGCGGTAACTTAAGAAAGATTATTATCTTTACAGAGCACAAAGACACAATGGTTTACTTAATTGAGCAAATCAGAACTCTTGTTGGTCGAGACGAAGCTGTGGTCGCAATTCACGGTGGCGTTGGCCGCGAAGACCGCAGGAAAGTTCAAAACCTCTTCACTCAAGATAAAGATGTGCGTGTACTTGTAGCAACAGATGCTGCTGGCGAAGGTCTCAACTTGCAGCGCGCTCACTTAATGGTTAATTACGACCTTCCATGGAATCCAAACAGAATTGAACAGAGATTTGGTCGAATTCACCGCATTGGACAAAAGGAAGTCTGTCATCTTTGGAATCTTGTTGCTGCTAATACCCGTGAGGGCGAAGTATTTCAACGTCTATTGCAGAAAATTGAAGAGCAAAGAATTGCTTACAAAGGCAAGGTTTTTGATGTACTTGGTGAAGCCTTTGCAGAAGAACCACTTAGAAAACTTCTTATAGAAGCAATTAGGTATGGTGACAAGCCCTCAACTAGAGAACGACTAAATGAAGTCATTGATTCAAGAGTTGGTGAAGGACTTGATGTACTGATTGCAGAACGAGCTTTGCATACAAAGATCCTGGCACTGAGCGATATAGAAGAGATCAAACGACGTATTGAAGATTTACAAGCAAGACGACTTCAACCTCATTACATTCAATCTTTCTTCTTAAGTGCATTCAACAAACTGGGTGGTCGTGCCGCAGCTCGCGAAGCAGGCAAATGGGAAATTACTCACGTTCCTAGCGCAGTGCGAGATAGGGATAGACAAATAGGAACTGGCGCTCCAGTTTTAGGCAAGTACGAGCGGATAACTTTTGAAAGAAAGTTTGTAAACGTGGCTGGTGAGGTTAAAGCTGATTTAGTTGCGCCAGGACATCCACTTCTGGATGCCGTTGTAGATCTAATGATTGAACAGAATTCATCAACCCTTAAGCATGGCGCAGTTTTGATAGATACCGAGGATCAAGGTGAAACTCCGAGACTTCTTGTTGCGATGACCCAAAGCATCAGTGATGGAAACACTCCAGCAAGGACAATTTCTAAACGATTTGATTTCGTAGAACTTACTTCTGCTGGTGAAGTATTTGGTGTTGGGCAGGCTCCGTATCTAGATTATTCACCAGCCTCCGAAGAAGTTTACAAGAAAGCTCGCTCCTCTCAAGTCACTTCATGGGATTTGAAGAATATGGAAACGTTGGCGGTAAACTGGGCCATTGAAAACTCATTGCCAGAACATCAAGAAGAAGTCACCGCACAAGTGATTCCAGCCACACAAAGATCTAGAGAGCAAGTTCGCAAGCGTTTGATTAGTGAAATTAACTACTGGGATACACGCCATGCCGAATTGATTGATCAAGAAGCAGCTGGGAAAGCACTAAGAATCAAGCCAGAAACTGCTCAACGACGTGCTCGCGATCTTGAACGACGACTAGAAGTCCGATTAGCAGAATTGGATTCGGACTCAAAGATTGTTACACATCCACCGGCACTAGTAGGAATTGCCATGGTTCTTCCACAAGGATTTGTAGACCGACTTAATGGTGAAAGAACTGGACCTGTATCAAGCTATGCAAAGGAAACAGCAGAAGTAGACCGTCGTGCCGTAGCAGCTGCCATGGCAGCAGAACGTTCTATTGGAAGAAACCCAGAAGAGATGCCACATAACAATCCAGGTTTTGATATTAGATCAGTAGCGCCCGATGGAACAGTAATAAAGATCGAAGTAAAAGGAAGGATTGAAGGTGCTAATGATTTCCAAATTACTCGTCGTGAAGTTTTAACAGCTAAGAATCTTGAAGATAACTACAGACTTGCATTAGTACGTGTTAGCCAAAATGGGCCAGATAATGACGAAATCCGGTACGTATTAAGACCATTTGATTTAGTAGGTACAGAAGACTTCAGCATCACTCGGTTCACTGTAGATTGGAACTCTAGATGGAAAGAGGGAGGTTTACCAAGTTGAGTCAAGAACGTAAGAAGTTAATTGAAGTTTCACTTCCACTCGAAGCTATAAATCGTGAGTCAGTGCGGGAAAAAAACATAACTAATGGCCATCCATCTACGCTGCACATTTGGTGGGCAAGACGGCCACTTGCAGCATGCAGAGCGATATTGTTTTCACAACTAGTTGATGATCCATCCTCCAACCCGATAGATTTCCCAACTTTGGAATCTCAAAAAATCGAACGAGCCCGACTTTTTGCAATTATTGAAAACTTGGCCAAATGGGAGAATAGTTCAAATGAATCGGTGCTCACGGCGGCAAAAGTTGAGATAATGAAGGGAAGAGAAGGTAAGCAAATTGATCTATTAGACCCATTTTCAGGAGGTGGCTCAATACCGTTAGAAGCAAAACGGCTTGGACTGAATGCGATCGCGAATGATTTAAATCCACTTCCTATCTTGATAAATACGGTAATCCTAAAGATTGTCGGTCGATTTGAAGGGAAAATCTCTAGTGCAAATAGCATAAGTGGCAATTCAGCTGTCACGATGAGTGAGGATCTAAAAAAATGGTCAGAAGTCTTGCAAACTCGCGTCGAAGAAAAAGTGGGCCATCTTTACACTGGCAAGAACAAATCTTCAGTACCGCTTGTTTATCTTTGGGCGCGCACCGTTAAGTGCCCAAATCCAGCTTGCGGCATAGATGTTCCGCTCGTTGGATCATGGTCGACGAATGACAGGCCGGGGAATGAAAGTTATTTCAACCCAGTTCCTTCTTCTGACGGTAAAAGCGTGGATGTCGAAATCGGGCAGGGAAAAGTTTCTAAGGAGCTAGCAACGATCATTCGATCAGGCGGTAAATGCCCAATTTGCGAAACTGGATTTAAGCTGGATTATGTTAAGTCTGAAGCCTCCCTCGGAAATCTGTCTCAAAGACTTCTCGGAGTTCAGGAGGTTGAAAATAAAATTCGCACCTTCAGACCGGCGACTATTGAGGATAGATCGAAAGCATCAGTAGCTAGGGAATACATGGAATGGCTTGATTTGCCCCTATCTAAACATCCTCAATACATGGCCCCTCCACGTTTTGGCTTAAATAAATTTTCAGATTTGTTCTTAGATCGTCAACTCTTAACTTTAAAGACTTTTGTCGAGGAACTCGAAAAGCTCGAGCCCGAGATAACTAAGTCCTACGAAGATAAATTCTCAGACTCTGATCCAAGAAACTTAACCGAAGGTGGATCTGGAGCAGTTGCATATGCCCAATCGATCAAGGTGTTATTGGCGATGTCTATAAGTCGCTTGACAAATCGCTGTTCAACACTATGTATTTGGGATTCCAGTAGAACAACAATTAGTCAAGTATTTGTGCGACAGGCTTACTCTATGACTTGGTTTTTTGCAGAAGCAAATCCATTCGGGGGCGGTAGCGGAAGTTATGAAGGGCAAGTTGATTACCTAGTTAAAGCTTTAGCAAGATTACCTTTAGGTCAAGGAACCGTTGCAAATAAACCGGCCCAAGAACTCGATATTCCGATGAATGTCGTAGTATCAACTGATCCACCGTACTACGACAGTGTTCCTTACGCAGATTTATCAGATTATTTTGTAGTTTGGTTGCGAAAAATGCTTGCAACCACAATGCCAGAGATTTTTACGACAGTGTTGTCTCCGAAGGCATCAGAACTAGTCGCAGACCACGTTCGGCACAATGATAAAGCAAGTGCGGGTAAATTTTTTGAAGATGGATTGACCGATGTCTTCAAGCGAATTCACTCTGCCCACTCTAACGATTATCCAATGACCGTTTTCTACGCATTTAAGGCCAAGGAAGACGAAGGTAAGATTGACATTCCCACAGGCTGGGAAACATTTCTATCGTCACTTCTCACCGCGGGATGGAAAATTTCAGGAACATGGCCGGTGAGAACTGAGCAGCCAGGTGGACTCCGAGAATTGGGTAGAAATGCTCTTGCAAGTTCGGTGGTTGTGGTTTGCAGAAAACGTGATGAATTAGCACCTTCAATCAGTAGGCGTGCATTTATTTCTGAAATGAAAAAAGTTCTGCCTCAATCCCTAAGAGAAATGCAGCAAGGAAGTATTGCGCCAGTTGACTTAGCTCAAGCGGCTATCGGGCCGGGTATGGAGATTTTCTCAAAATATTCAGAAATATCTGAGGCTGATGGAACCAGCATGACAATTAGGACTGCCCTAGCTTTAATTAACCAAACGTTAGGTGAGGTTCTTAATGAACAAGAGTCGGATTTCGACTCTGAAACACTATTTTGCGTAAAGTGGTTCGCACAGTATCAATGGGATGAAGGCCCCTTTGGTCAGGCCGATACCTTAGCTAGAGCAGTCAATGTTTCTATGAGTTCAATGATGAGAAACGGAGTTTTCATTTCGTCATCGTCGAAGGCGAAGCTTAAGCACCCTAAAGAAATGGAACCGGAATGGAATCCATCTCTCGACAAAGAATTGTCTATCTGGGAAGTTACTGTAAAGCTATCTCACATTATCGGTGCAGAGGGAATTGAAAAAGCAAGATCAGTATTGCATCAGACTTCCGAAGCTATCGATGTTGATGCCGTTAAGGAACTAGCCTATCTAATATTCAACATATGCGAAAAGCAAGGTTGGTCTGAAACTGGGGTAGCTTTTAACGCCTTAGTTACCTCATGGATTGATATAGGAAGTTTAATCCAGAATGGTAATCGCCCCCCTCAATCTCAAGATGCTTTTGATTTTACGCCCCCAATCGAAGAGTAGGAAAATATCACTATGGGCATAAGTAATCGCGATCGCGTAAGTAAAGGATTTGACGTACTTTCCGCCGGTTTATTCGACTTTGTTGACCGCCAGATGGTTGCTGCAATGGAAGGCGTGGCAAGCGATTGGATTCAAGTCCTTGAAAAACGTGATGAAACGAAAAATGGGGTTAAGAAGAATTATGAGAAAGAAGACCCTGCTGTCCAGCTTAGAGTTATAACTGAAGAATGGCGTGTGTTTGGAAAGGTACTTAGCCGTGCGCAGCAATCATTGGCATCTGAATTACGTGAGGTGCGAAATAGCTGGGCCCACAGCAAGAAATTCGACAATGATGATACCTACCGAATTCTTGACACTATGGAAAGATTGCTTATTGCTGCAGGTGCTCCGAATGAAGCAGACATAATCCGCCAGATTAGGCAAGATCACCAACGATTAGTTTTTGAATCAGAGACGAAAAAAGCAATTCTCAACCCTGGAACTGGCCTAAGTGTTGCGGGAACAGGCCTAAAGTCTTGGCGCGAAGTGCTACGTCCGCACGAAGATGTAGCTACTGGGAATTATTCTGCGAGCGAATTCGCTGCAGACCTTTATATGGTTTCGCAAAACGAAGGATCAAGTGAATATGTAGAACCAATTGAGTTCTTCAGGCGCACCTATTTAACTGAAGGGCTTAAAGAACTTCTTGATAGAGGTATTCGACGTGTATCTGGAGATGAAAATGCATCACCAATTATTAATCTGCAGACAAATTTCGGTGGAGGTAAGACCCACTCCATGCTTGCATTGTGGCACTTGTTCGGAGGAGCGCCAACCTCCTCGCTTACTCAAGAGGTACAGGATGTTGTAGCAAATCGCACACTCCCAAAGAAAGTGAACCGAGTTGCACTAGTCGGAATTCATTTGTCACCTGGCGCTCCATTAGTTAAATCTGATGGTACAAAAGTAAACACAATTTGGGGAGAACTTGCCTGGCAGTTAGGTGGCAAGAAGGCATTCGAATTTGTAGCAGAAGCTGATGCAAGCCGTACAAATCCTGGTGAGGGGTTAAGAAAGTTAATCAGTGCCTATTCACCATGCTTGATTCTTATTGATGAGTGGGTTGCATATGCTCGACAGCTTTGGGAGCGAGAAGATCTACCAGGTGGAACTTTCGATACACAGTTCACTTTTGCTCAATCACTCACGGAAGTGGTTAAGACAGTTCCTGGCGCGATGCTTGTGATTTCAATTCCTGCTTCACATGATCCTGATAAAGATGGTCATTCAGGTGGTAGCGCGCTAGAAGTTGGTGGCCCAAACGGTCAAGAAGCACTTCAAAGATTGCAAAACGTGGTTCGTCGAGTTGCAGATCAATGGAGACCTGCGAGCGCACAAGAGTCATTTGAAATTGTAAGACGCCGTCTATTTGTTGAACCTGATGCAGCAGCACTCGCAGATATTTCTGCCGTAGCGCGTCAATTTGTGAATTTCTACTCACAACACGTTGGCGAATTCCCGCGTGATTGTTCGGATATTTCCTACGAAGCAAGAATTCGCGCGGCATACCCAATCCATCCAGAGTTATTTGATCGGCTCTATGAAGACTGGTCAACGTTAGAACGTTTCCAGCGAACACGCGGAGTACTTCGGTTAATGAGTGCAGTTGTGCATGCATTGTGGGAGTCTCAAGATGCGGGTCCACTAATTATGCCCGGATCACTTCCGCTCGATGTACCAAGTGTCTTGAGTGAGATTACTCAGTACTTACCTGATTCCTGGAAACCAATCGTCGATGCAGATATTGATGGTTCAGGTTCTACCCCGGTTCAAATCGACTCAGAAAGACCTTTATTCGGACAGCGTGCATTGACACGTAGATTAGCCAGAACTATTTTCGTTGGAGCCGCTCCTACTTTGAAGAGTAGCCACATAGGCGCAGAGAAGCCACGAATTTGGTTAGGTGTTGCAATACCGGGTGACACCATTGGAAACTTTGGATCAGCTCTAGATTTACTTTCTCAGAGAGCTACTTATCTTTATGCCGATGGACATCGTTATTGGTTTGATACTCAAGCATCTGTAACTAGAACCGCAGCAGATTATGCAGATCGACTTCGAGAAAAACCTGAAGAAGTTTGGCTTGAGATTGTCTCTCGGTTACGAGCCAATGAAAATCGTAATCGCGGTGGATTTTCCGGCGTGCATATTGCTCCAGATGGCTCAGCAGATATTCCGGATGAAGATTCAGCGCGTTTAGTAATTCTCCACCCATCACACTCACACTCTAAGAATTCTCAAGATTCTCTGGCTATGAGATTCGCGCAAGAGTCTTTGGAAAAACGTGGATCTGCCCAGAGAATCAATAAAAATATGTTGGTCTATTTAGCTCCGGATACAAAACGACTAGAAGAATTGATGGAAGCCGTAAGAGATCTTCTGGCTTGGCAGAACATTGCGAGCCGAATTGAGGAGATGAACCTTTCACCTCAACAAGCTAAGCAAGCGACGACTCGTAGAGATCAGGCCAACGAAGGAGTAACTTCTAGAATTGCACAGACTTATATTTGGGCAATAGTGCCTGAGCAACCGGATCCGAGTAAGCCGATTGAATGGACAGTGGAGAAGGCAGAGGGACAAGAAACTTCTCTAGCCGCACGAGCTTCTGAAAAGTTAGTACGAGCAGGACTGTTTACAGATATTGCATCGCCTCGAATGATTCGAATGGATCTCGATTCCAAATTAAGTAAAGCTTGGGAGTCGGGTCACTTAAACGTGGGTCAATTGTGGGCCTTCTATTGCTCATATCCATATTTAACAAGAATGAAGAATCGCAAAGTTCTTGCCGATGCTATTTCGGAATCACTATCTGGAATGATGTTTGAAGAAGAAGGGTTTGCGCTTTCAGATGGATTCGAGAGCGCTACTGGAATTTATGTCGGGCTCGTTCTTCCAGGTGGTATGTCTACCTTTGGAGCAATCACAGACCAAACTTTGATAGTTAAACCTGAAGTAGCCAAAGCACAATTGCCTGCAGTGGTGACGCCACCGGCTGATGTTACTGGTGGAACAAGTCCTGTTCCAACTTCAGTGATCACTACTCCGGGAGTTGTCGAACCTAAAGCGAGTACTAGGTTCTTCGGTGTTTATGAAGTGGACCCAGAGCGTTACAGCCGAGATTTAAATAGATTAAGCCAAGAGATATTGCAACACTTGAGTTCTATTGATGGGGTAGATCTTGATATAACAATTGAGATTCATGCTGCCGTTAAAGAAGGTTTTTCGGCAGACAAGATTAGGGTAGTTTTAGAAAATGCACGCTCATTAAAGTTTAGAAACTCAGCTTTTGAGAGCGAATAATTATTTGCGCTGAAGGAAATCTTTGAGATTTCTCAAGTATGGATGTCCCCATGCAACCACTTAGAAACCTGACCCAAATTCTCCTTGGTCTCGCTCTTGGCTATGCCGGGGTAGGGCATCTGGGGGCTAATCGGGTGGAGTTTCAGGCGCAGGTTCCGAATCTGTTAA
>VFQS010000892.1_pt1 | contig 29643 bp, 27 predicted proteins | sample 3512361 | NCBI WGS metagenome assembly VFQS01 (sample SAMN10412375, study PRJNA504923) | tailings metagenome | isolation source: Relicate 1 Philex TSF3 active mining | place: Philippines
TTGCTAATTCTGAATTTGGAAGAGCTTGTCTTGCGTGTTGACTAGCAAATGCCTTACTGCCATCTTTCCCACAAAGTGATGTCAGGACGGCTTTTCCTCCAGGATGCTGAGACATGTATTTGTCTAACTGGTAGACGGATCCATCAATAACCACCCAACAATCAGTTGCCGTGTTGTGGCTGGATACCGCACTGGCAGATATACCTGAATTGCCTGCACTACCTGCAATGCTCTGATCCAAGCTTTCGCCTGATGGTAGAGAATCAACCTGCTCTTGATTGGTTGGCACCTTTCCACCCCAAACTGCCTCAGCACCGGAGTGACCGACAACAAAAGTCATCGCAATCGAGGCAACCGCTAAAGATACGGTCACAACTCCCAGTAGCTGGCCAATGATCTTCTTCCAGTTCTGTCGCAAACTGAGCCAGAGAGCGGCTGCGGCAGCGGCAGTGACAGACGCCAATGGCATCAGCATTTCACCGTATTCAGAGTGTGGCTGCGGCTCATACAACACTTCAGACAGCGACTCACCTGACTGCTGGGCTATGAAGACAAGGGGAAGCGTGAAGATGACCGCAACGACAGCTGCGGTTAGGTATTTTTCTCTAAGTTTCTTAACGCTTACAACAGCAATAAGTGCGAGTAGTGCGACTGGGAAAAGTGCTACCGCGAAGTGAACGGCTAGAGGGTGAAGTGGTAGTCCACCAATATTCAAAAACAAATCTTTCATTGAGTTCAGCCTAACCAGTTGAATTTTCCGGACACGGCACTCTCAGCTAACTCAGGGCATTTACAGGCCAAACTCAAATAATTGCCAAGGCCTTAGGTTTACCTAAGTGAAAAGAAATAAAGATCAAAAAAAATAGAGTGACCCCTCGCGCACCCGCCAGAGCTCAGTTACCCTTGCTATCTCTCGATCCTGGGGGGTTTAGCCGAGGTGACGCCACACGAGGGGTCAATAGAAGTTTAGAGGCAGGCGGGGCAGAGGGAGCCACAACTGTTAGTGACCCCCTCACCAAGAAACCTAGATTCCAGGTCGTTGGTTTTCTAATCCTGAATCCATCTTTTCTCTAGCCTTTTTCACTTCAGGTTTTTCGGAAACTTCCGGAACTCCGACTTGCCAAAATGCTCCGCCTTCTGTGAAGTCTGCGGCCCGAACTTTTGTGACAATCACAGCGGTGCGATCAGTAGCCCTTGCTTTGGCCAATGCCTCAGAGAATTCCTGCAAGCTTGTTGCCTCGTAAGTAACTGCTCCCATCGAAGCTGCGTGAGCCTGGAAATCAACACGGACGTCGGTACCTGTTCCATTGGAATCTTTGAGCATGTTGTTGTAGGAAGCTCCACCTTGATTGACCTGAAGTCGTTCAATCACCGCATATCCTTCGTTGTCGCACACAACCAAAATGAATTTGTGACCAGAGAGCACTGAAGCATAAATATCGGAATTCATCATTAGGTAGGAACCGTCGCCGACCATGGCATAAACCTGAGCGTTCGGTCTTGCCATAGAAGCACCCCAAGCTCCAGATATTTCATATCCCATGCAGGAGAAACCATATTCACAATCAAAGGTTGCTATTCCTTTGCTCATCCAGTTGATGTTTAGTTCACCTGGAAGTCCACCCGCGGCGGTCAATACGTAATCTTCCTCACGCGCAGACTCGTTCACTAAGCCGACTAACTGTGCGTAGCTTGGGGGCCAAACGCCATCGTCTGCAGTTCTTGAGTTGACAAATTCCTCAAGTTTAGGTCGGAAACTTCTAGCTTCTTGAGTCCAAGAATTGTTTGCTCGCCAATCTTTCAAAGCAGAATCAAGTTCGATTAGCGATTCTCTTGCATCTCCAACTAATGGCAGCGACCGGTGTTTGATCGCATCGAAACGCGCAGCGTTGATGCCAATGATTTGGGCATTAGGTGCAAAAAGAGTCCATGAACCCGTGGTGAAGTCTTCAAGTCGAGTGCCAACCGCAAGTATTACGTCAGCTTGACTAACTACTGCATTGGCAGCCTCCGCACCGGTTACTCCAAGCGGCCCCGAATAGCATTCGTGTGTCGAAACAAGCGAAGATTTGCCCGCAACAGTCTCGACTACTGGTACACCAAACTTCTTTGCGAAGTCTGCAAGTTCTTGCTCCGCTCGCGAGTAATGCACACCTCCACCAGCAATAATTACTGGTTTCTTCGACTTACTAATAACTGAAGCCACTACATTCAACTGTGCTCGATCGGGTCGAGGCCTGGCAATAGTTCTCAGCTGAGTTTCAAAAAATGAGGTTGGGTAATCGAAAGCTTCAGCTGCGACATCCTGCGGAAGTCCAATGAACGCAGGGCCGCAATCTGCCGGATCAAGCATGGTTGCCACCGCTTGCGGCAGCGAACTTAGAATCTGGGCTGGATGTGTGATTCGATCCCAGTAACGAGTAACTGCCTGAAAAGAGTCATTCACGGTTGTGGAAGGAACTCCAAAGTGTTCCACTTGCTGAAGCACAGGATCTGGCAATCTCGACGCAAAGGTATCTCCTGCAATAAATAGAACTGGCAGACGATTGGCCATAGCTACGCCAGCAGCGGTCACCATATTTGTGGCACCTGGACCGATAGACGACGTGGCCACCAATATCTGTTGACGACGCATTGCTTTCGCGAACGCTGCCGCAGCAAGCCCCATGCCTTGCTCGTTTTGACCTCGCCACACTGGCAGCTCTTTACGGTGGGTTTCCAGAGAGTGCCCGAGGCTGGTTACGTTTCCGTGCCCAAAGATGCCCATTACTCCGGGGAATAACGGTGAGTTCACACCATCAATTTCGATGCGTTGAGCAATTAGGTAACGAACAATTGCCTCAGCTGTGGTTATGCGAATGGTTTCAAATTTCATTGCTGTTCTCCTAGGTTCACTACTGGCTGCCAGGTTCTGGATGTCCAGGACTCAATTAAAGCTTGCTGCACGTTTACAACATCGACCGCTTCCTTGAAGCTTGGTGAGAATGGCTTGTCTGTTGCCATGGCCTCAAGAAAAGAGAAATCTTCAATGGCGACAAAATCTTCTAAACCAATCGAATTAGCCTGACCAGGAACAAAGTTCCCGTGGAAAGGGAAACGATCGCCACCAAAAATCGTGGTGTAGCCAGAACTTGGATTATCGTTGAGCTTGTAAAACTGCAGCTCATTGAGTTTTTCTAGATTCCAGCCAATTGAACCCTTGGTGCCGTAGATTTCAAATGCGTTTTGACTCTCAGGGCCAACCATCGTTCGACTGACCTCGAAGGTTCCAGTCGCACCATTTTCAAAGCGGCAGAGCATTGAAGCAAAATCTTCGTTCTCAACCTCGCCCTTTGGGTCCTCCGGTCTTCCTCTGCCGTAGTGACTGGCAGCACCTGAAGGTAACGGGCGCTTTGGAATCGTGGTGTTCTCCATGCCAATTACTTCTTTAATATCTCCGACCAAAAATTGAGCCAAAGAAACCGAATGGCTAAGAATGTCGCTAGTCACTCCGTAACCTGCTTGATCCATGAGAAAGCGCCAAGTGAGTAGCCCCATTTCATCGCTACCGTACATGGACAAAAATCTTCCCCGGTAATGAGTGATCTCGCCGATTTCACCTGAATCGATCAGGTGCTTGGCATGTAAAACCAGTGGTGCCCAAAGGTAGTTGTATCCAACCCCGCTTTTAACACCAGCTTTTTTTGCCGCCTGGTAGGCAGTGACCGTCTGCGAAGGCTTTCCACCAATCGGCTTCTCACTAAAGACTGCCTTGCCCGCCGCACACGCTGCCTCGATCATGGGAATGTGGAGCATGTTTGGTGCAGTTACCCAAACGGCATCAACATCTGGGGCATTAATTGCTTCATGCCAATCTGCGACTGCTCTTTGAAAACCAAAATCCCTTACGGCGCGCTCTCTTCGACTCGGCTCAGTGTCTGCACAAACAACCAACTTTGGTGTGAACGAACGCTTGGGAAATAATGAAGGGATTCTGAGCATCGAACGCGAGTGAGCCTCACCCATCCAACCCAGTCCTAGAACGGCTACGCCAATTTCTTTTGTCATGATTTCTCTTTCTATTTTTGACAATCACAGATGTGTGATTGGGTGTCGGTTGTCATCATCAAAAACATGTAGTTACCTTGCACGAGTAACCACCAAGTCCGGGTGCACGATGCGCGCAGCTGATTCCGCAGCTCTTCTCACATTTTCATCCCTGGGGTAGAGCAGGTTGCGCCCTGCCACAATGCCTCTGACATTTGTCGTTTCCATACCCATCAACCAAAGATTTTCGATCTCGCTGGAATCACTTGCTGGTTCGCCACCAAGCATCAAAATTGGTAATGAGGTAGCTCCAGCTACTTCAGCCATGCGCACAGAAGGTGGAATCTTGAGACAGGTGTATGCCGAAGAAGTTCCAAGCCCGGAAGCAATCGCAACGGTCGTAACCATTGCTTCATGAGACCTATCGAGTTCCGATAGTCCTATAGCGTTCTTTGTATAGGGCAGCGGTTCAATCAGCGCCAAAATTCCCTGTTCAGCCAATTCACTCGTGAGTCTGGCAACCAACTCAAGAGTTCTCGGTGTCGACTTATCTTGTAGGTCTATGCGAATCAATGTCTTGCCGCCGTCAAGTCCTCTGGCAATGATTTGTTCAGAATTGTATGAAGTCAAGCGATCGTCAATTTCCCATGTCGCGCCAACAATCCCACCGCGGTTCATGGTTCCAATCGCGAGCTTTCCATCGAGGGCACCGAGCCAGGCAAGTTCCTCCAAAATATCCGCGCTTGCCAAAACTCCGTCGACTTCTGGAACAGAAAGAGCTTCACTCAATCGCTGAAGCAATTCAAAGCGGTTTGCCATTGCAACAGGATTGTCACCAAGAGCAAGTTTCCCCCTGGCGGTGTGATCAGAAGCAATAATCAACAAATTGCCATCAGATGGGACTAAAGTCCTGCGCTTGCGATTGTCTAAAGCTTGAACAAGAGATTTGGGTTTATGAACTCTAGCTTCGATGAGCGCTTGAAATTGTTTCTGGTCCACTGCTAACTCTTGCTTTCCATGAACTCGTTCAATTCCGAAATGGAGGGCATAGCCTCTGAGCAGGTCAGTTTCGTCGAAACTAGCGCTCCCGCTGCGTTGGCGAATTTACCGAGTTGGTTGAGGCTCAAGCCATTTATTAGGCCATAGCAAAGCGCGCCACCAAAGGCATCTCCGGCGCCTAGGCCGCAAACCACATTGATTGCTAATGGGTCCACCACCAGCCGTTCTTCTTCAGTGGCGAGCATTACTCCATCCGCGCCAAGTTTTACGATTGCCAGTTTTACGCCTCGGCTTAGCAATTCATCGCAAGCTGTCTCAGGCGTAACTTCTCCAAGAGTGACTTTGCATTCGGCTAGATTGCCAACCACGACACTTGCTAGTGAGATGGCCTCATTAGCTCGCACCCTGGCCTCGGCTTCGCTAGGCCAAAGGGAAGCCCTGTAATCCAAGTCCAATATGGTGTGCTGCTGCGGGGTGCGCATTGTCATCCACTCCAGAGAACTCTCAGCAGTTGGACCTTTAGCAAGATTCGATTGGCTAATCCAGAGAACTTTTGCAGTCTTTATTTCCTGGGCTGGAACCGAACCCTTATCAATGGTGGTGTCGGGAGGTGTAGTGCCGCGATAAAAAATAACCTTCGGAGACTCTGGTGGGGTGAGTGCTGCGAATGCTAACGGAGTTTGACTATCGGCTTTCTTTGATATGAATCTGGTGTCGACGCCAAAGCCTTGAAGTTTAGAAATTACGTAGTCACCAAAATCGTCATCACCGACCCTGGTAACCATTGCAACATCTAGACCGAGTCGAGATGCAGAGACTGCCACATTGGTTGGACTGCCGCCAACGGATTTCAAAAAACTCTGTTGTGACTCAAAACCAATATTTGGTTCAACGGCATAAATGTCGACGCTTACGCGTCCTACGCTTATGACGTCCATTTGCTTAGCCCTTGACCAGAGTTGGAGCTACTACCTCTGCCAGATAGCGCATAGAGCTGGCAACTTCTTGCACTGGACCCTCACCCGGGTTTGGCATGCCTTTGGTGATAGCTGTGTCCTGCTCAATCACATACCAGCCCTGATACCCACGTGACTCAAGAGCTTGAATTACTCCCATAATGTCAACGTCACCCTGACCAAGAGAAGTGAACAATCCGGCTTGGGTTGCATTCATTAAAGAAACTTCTCGGCGCAAAACAGCAGGAACTAAACCTAAATTCACGTCCTTTAGGTGAACGTGTCCCACCCGATCAAAAGCGTCTTTTGCGAACTCAACTGGGTCTTGGCCACCAATTGCTATGTGTCCAGTGTCTAAACAGAAACGAACGTCGCAAGAATCTAAGACTGAATTGATGTCATCCTTGGTCTCGACGAGGGTCTGAACGTGTGGATGCAACACTTGATCAATTCCATGCTCGCCACAAATTTCGTCAATTACTTTGAACATCTCTGCCATGTGCTTTCGTTCCTGGCTGGACAGCGGAGTTGGGATGCTCCAGTCCATGTCCTTCACGACCGCAGAAACAAACTTGGTCGCCCCTGCCTTCTGGAAAAGCTTGGCGGTACGAGTCGCACTCTCGATAGTCGCCTGGCGTTGTGAGGGATCGTGCAGAACTACAGGGGTAAACCCACCCAGCAAAATCATCCCAAAATCGGCCAACTTGTCATGAACCGCTTGTGGGTCTTGAGGCAAAAATCCCTCTGCTCCAAGTTCCGTTGCCTTGAGCCCAAGGCTGGACATCTCCCCTAAAACTCGATCGACCGGGAGCATGGCGCCCCAACCGGGAACTTCACAGACCCCCCAAGAAATAGGTGCGGATGCTACGCGACTTAGAAAATCACTCACTTTAGGGCCCTTCGTTGGAACGTTCCAAAAATTATGACATACTGAAGACACTTTCGCAAGATTTGTCCAGGGAGGTCACTGGTGAAAATTCTGGTAATTGGTGCGGGCCGCATGGGGACGGTGCGAACAGAAGATCTAGCCAATAACCCGAAAGTCAATCAAATCCTTGTGGCCAATCGCTCAAGGGAAAATGCAAATCACCTTGCTGAAAGAAATCGGGCTACGGCAGTCGAATGGGAATCGATCGAATCCTCTGGAGCGGAGGCTGCAATTATCACAGTTGGAACAGCTGCTCACGAAGACGTCCTAGGCAGAGTACTGCCCTTAGGTATTCCGGTACTTTGTGAAAAGCCAATCGCCCTAAGCCTAAGTGGCACGAGTGAAGCAATTGAAATGGCTCAGCGATTTAAAACTGAAATTCAAGTGGGGTTTCAGCGCCGCTACGACCAAGCAATCAAAGCTGTGAAAGAAAATATTGCAGCTGGAAGAGTTGGCACTTTGTACTCCATGAGAATGCTGTCTCACGACGCAGCTCCCAGTCCGAGGGAATTCATCGCTGGAAGTGGCGGGATGTTTCGCGATTTACATGTGCATGATTTTGATCTGGTTTCATGGCTAACTGGAAGTCGAATTAAGAGTGTCTTTGCCACAAAGGCCGTGCGCTACAACATGGACTATGAGCTTTTTGACGATGCAGATGTCTCGAACATTTCGGCCGTTACCGAGAATGGTGTTCAGGTAAGCATTAACGGTGCAAGGCATGACGCCCTTGGACATGATGTTCGTCTGGAAGTCTTTGGTTCCAAAGATTCAATTTCCGCGGGCCTGGTTACGAAAACACCGCTCCGCACTATGGAAAATGATCTACAACTCAACTCTTCCGCTTATGAAAGTTTCATGGAACGTTTTAGAGCTGCTTACTCCAGTGAAACTAACGCTTTTGTTGATTTTGCTTTAGGGGAAACTGATAATCCTTGCCCGCCTGAATCAGCCCTTGAAAGCCTGAGGGTTGCCAGTGCTTGCGAGCAATCTATTAGAACTGGCCAGCCTGTCGATGTCTCATCAGTAACTAGTTGATATGACCACTTCACGACCAACTATCCACGACGTTGCCGCCAAGGCCGGGGTCTCAAAATCTCTGGTCTCTTTGGCCCTTTCGGGCTCGAGCAAAGTTAGCCCTGAGAGTAAGGAAAAAATAGTTCAGGCCGCAGATGCGATTGGGTATAGACCAAACGCGGCGGCTCGAAGCCTCGCTGCAAGGAAAAGCCGAACTGTAGGGATTCTTGTGTTGGATCTACATAACCCTGTTTTCGCGGAAATTTTGGATGGTGTCCAATCACAACTTCGTGACAAGGGTTTCAATTCAATGCTCGTGGCGGCAAGTGAAGATCCGACAAGGGAGAAAAGTGAAATTGACACCATGCTTCAATTTCAGATTGATGGCCTGATTCTCATTTCCTACCGAATGAACGCTAAGGAACTCAAAGAACTCGCTCGGGAAGTTCCAATCGTGACCGTAACGCGCGATGACATCCAACTACCTTCAGTCGATACCGTAAGCAATGATGACGTTGCGGGCGCGGAACTTGCCGTGAATTATTTGGTCAGCCTTGGGCATTCAAAAATTGTTTGCTTGGACGGCGGGGATACGGCTGTCTCATTGGCTCGAGCAAAAGGATATGAAAATGCCATGAAAAATCATGGTCTGCAATCAAAGGTCAAAGTAGTCAAGGGCGGACTGACTGATGCGGCCGGTTACGCGGCTGCAAATGAAGCGTTGAATCTCAAGCCAACAGCATTGTTCGTTGTTAACGACATTGCCGCATTAGGTGCCATTGCAGCAATAGAAGAACATGGAATGCAAGTTCCCGAAGATATTTCGGTAGTTGGCTATGACGGTATTCGGCTGGGTGGGCTCAGGAGCATAAATCTGACATCTGTGGCACAACCACTTGCTGAACTTGGAAGAATTTCGGCCCAACATTTACTAGAGCGCATCGAAAATCCGAAGTTGAAATCTCGACGTACAACCGTTGCATCGCATCTTGTGGTTCGCGGAACCACTAGAGCTATTTAGCTAATTTTGCTACCTAACTTTTGCCACGTTCTAAACCATTCCAAGCACTCGGGATTCATGAGTGTTGTCGAGTCTCGCTCTGTTCGGTTCATACAAATATCAGAAACTACTAATTCGTTAAGCTTGCCATTTCGTGTCCTTGGCAAAGCTGGTGCACGGACAATAAGATCTGGTACGTGTCTCGGACTGGCCTGCTGTCGAAGCGCAGACTTCATGGATTTGATTAGGTCATCGCCTAGTTCAGATTCTTGTTCGATAAATAAAATCACTCGAGTTCCAGTTGAAATCTGCTGCTCGACAGCCAAAGCGCCACTAACACCGGGAAAGTCCAGCACAATGCGGTAAATCTCAGCGGTTCCAATTCGAACACCTTTGGAATTCAACGTGGCATCGAGTCTTCCCAAAATTTCAAAACCTCCAGAAGGCGTCACTCTGGCAAAGTCACCATGGGCCCAAATATCTTGGAACCGACTGAAGTAAGCCCTAGTTATTTTGCTTTTGTCTTCATCGCCCCAAAACCCCAGGGGAACTGAAGGAAAAGGAGTGCAGCAGACCAACTCTCCGTCCTTGAGGGGATCAGCCACCGATCCATCGGGACGGAATACCTTTACATCAAGCCCCAGTGCAGGACCTTGTATTTCGCCTCGCCTCACAGGCTCAGTTGGCACGGCAAGAACCAAACATCCGCAAAGATCTGTTCCACCTGCAATCGAGGCAACTTTCAAATCAGCACTCACATGTTCAGCTATCCAATCAAATCCTGAAGGTAAAAGTGCCGACCCAGTTGATGCGAGGGTTCTCAATGATTCAAGGCTAAGTGTCTCTTTCGGACTAATTCCATTAGTCCGCCAAGTGTCGATAAGGGCGGCAGAGACTCCGAGGAAAGTCAGCCTTTCATCACTGGCAATTTTCCAAAATCTATCCAGGCTCGGATATGCCGGACTTCCATCAATCAGAATGATTGTGGCCCTTCTTCCAAGGCCAATTAGTAACCAATTCCACATCATCCAGCCACAAGTAGTGGCGTAAAAGATTCGATCATTCTCATTAATGTCCAGGTGGTAGCCCTGCTCACTCAACACTTTGAGCACAACACCTGCTGCGGAATGGATGATGCATTTTGGTTTCCCCGTAGTACCACTTGAAAACAAAATAAAACCGGGTTGATCAAATGGGAATTTGGGAAATTCAAAATCGACGTCTAGATATGGTGTGAGCCATTTGTAAAACTCAACTCCGTGAGTGGACTCGCCAAAAGTTACTACTTTTGTCAAGGTAGGAAGCCCAGCTAAGACTTCGGGGATTTTCGTCTCAAGATTGTATTGCTTTCCCCCGTACTGATACTCATAGGAAAAAAACATAAGTTTTGGTTCGACCTGACCGAATCGATCAAGCAAGGCTGAGGGGCCGAAATCGGTAGAAGAAGTGCTTACTACTGCCCCTATTGATAATGCCCCGAGGGCAAAAATCATCGTCTCAGGGACATTCGGCATCCAGGCAACGACCCGATCTCCCGCAACGATCCCAGATGCTTGAAGAGCCAAGGCACAAGCTTTCACTTGTCTGGTCAGTTCACCTCTCGAAATGGAGGTTCTCTGAGTATCTTCTCGATAAGAAACAATGGCCTCTTGGTCTGGATTGCCTTGAAGCAGAGTTTCGACAACATTGAGAGTGGCTTCTGGGAACCACTTTGTGTCTAGGAAACCCTGGCCCACTGACGTCAAATTTCCAGGCGTCCCCTTAATGCCTAGGTCTTCCCACGCACTCCGCCAAAAAAGTTGAGGTTTAGCAACTGACCAGGCGTGTGCTTGCCGAAAGTCGCTAAACCCGTGAGCGCTCAGCAATTGTTCAAGCAACATGTAAAGAGCGTATCTCGCATTCTTCCCCGTGTGACTTTCATTCAAGTCAAATTTATGCTAATACAAAGCCAGTGTGTTGGATTTGGAATTTCAGGCTCAGCCAGAGATAAATACTCGGAGCTAGAGTTATCCATGTGGACTTATTGCTGATTGATATTGGTGGAACCAAGTGCAGTTTTACTTTTGATGGTGACAGCCATATTGAAGAACTAGCCACCAGCGAATTTGGGAATCCGATAGAGATTCTCGACGCGATAGAAACGACCGTAAACCAAAGAGGTCAACGACCGCGGTTTGTTGCAGTATCGTTCGGCGGTCAATTTGATTTCACTAATCAAAGGGTGCAGAGATCTGTGCATAAATCTGGGTGGGAATCTTTCTCTTTCAGAAATTGGGCAAAAGAGAAATTTGATGCCGAATGCATTGCAGACAACGACGCTAATTGCGGTGCACTGGGGGAATGGGTAACACGAGACCATCCCGAAAGTTTGGTTTATGTCACAGTATCAACTGGCATAGGTGCTGGCTTGGTTATTAATGGGTCGCTATACAGGGGAGGAAACAACCTGGCCGGTGAACTTGGGCATGTTGTTATTGATCCGAACGGAATGCCTGACGAATTAGGTAACAAAGGCACATTAGAGAGATTGTGCGGTGGGTACTGGATTAAGAAGGACTTTGGTAAGCCAGCAAGCGAACTTCTAAAGGACCAAATGTTTTTTGAGACTTATGTTTCAAACCTAACCAAAGGCTTGCAAATCCCTCTTAAGATTCTGGCCCCGAAGTTTCTGGTGTTTGGAGGAGGCATTGCAAGTCTCGGGCCTAAGCTGGAAACGGCTTTACAACTGGGGCTCAAAGATACTTTGAATGCCACCGAAACCACGTTAGAGCTATCGAAGCTTGGAAAGATGAATGTGCTCTTGGGCGCTAAGGAGCTAATTAATTGACATACATTTCTGACTATGTTTCAAAGGTTCAAGGTGATCTTGCAAATCTTGATCTGACTGCAATTGAAGCGCTAATCGAGCTTCTAAAAGAGGCGAGAGACTCCGGGAAAACCGTTTTCACCATGGGAAATGGTGGCTCGGCTTCCACCGCCTCCCACTGGGTCAATGACCTTAATAAAGGGGCGTCATTTGAAAAGCAGAAGAGATTCAAAGTTATTTGTCTCAATGATTCGATAGCGACTGTCTCCGCATACTCAAATGACGTTGGATACGAAGTCTCTCTGTTGGAGCCGCTGAAAAATTTTGTGCAAAAAGACGACCTTGTAATCGCGATCAGTGGGTCTGGCAATTCTGAAAATGTCATACGCGCAGTTCAGTTCGCTAAGTCTGTAGGTGCAAAAACCGTTGGCCTCACCGGTAGGGACGGAGGCAAACTCGGGCAGCTAGTAGACCTAGAAGTGAGAGTTGCGGAGCCGCACATGGGAAGAATTGAGGATGTGCACATGGTTATTACCCACATCGCGTCTTGGAGTTTCATAGAAGAAAGTGAAAACAATTGAATCGGACACAGCCTTCGCTCCTTGTTTGGTCAACCGCAGCAGCTGCACTATTTTTTGCTAGGGCTTTCCTGTTCTCCTCATGGGTGAGCAGAGGTCCAGAAGTACAAATATCTCTCGATTTGAACAATGCCCAAATGGGGCTTTTCACCATGCTTTATCCGGTCGGAGGGCTCTTCGGAATTTTCTTTGCCAGTTACTTGGTGAAGCGTTTCGGTTCTAAGTCTGTTGCCATTACTGGTTACCTGATCGGCTCACTTGCCCTAATTGGAATCGGCTTTGGCATAGACCAGGGGGCATTGCTGCTTTCCAGCTTTTTGCTTTTTTCTATTGGTCTACCAATGGCGATTGAAGATTTTGTTGGAAACTTTGAGGGAAACGCGGCAGATCGTGTCTCTAAGCGCTCGATTTTCCCAGCAATCCATGGAGCATACGGTCTCGGAATGCTTGGTGGAGCGGGATTCTCCAGTATCGCGATTAGTGCTGGAATGTCGTTAACTACCCAATATTTGCTCACGGGAATCGTTGCTGGCGCGGTCTCAATTGCTGCTGGCCTGGTTCTACCAAAACATGCAGTGGAAGAAACTCAGACTCAAAAACCAAAAACTACGAAAGTTTGGACGGAGCCGCGCAGCCTTTTTATTGCGGTAATCGGCTTTTCATTCATCATGGCCGAAATGTCTGCTGGTACTTGGGTGCCAATCGCATTGACTCAATCCGGATTCAGTGGTTCCGAAGCGGCATTCCTGTTTGGGATGTTTTGGGTGGTTATCACAATCGGGCGACTGCTTGGTGGGATTGTGGTGGACAAAATCGGCAGAGTCCTCACGGTTCGTTTTTCAGCAATCCTCGCGAGTCTTGGAATTCTAATTTTCATCGCGAACGACCTAGTCCAGTTGCCGGCTTTGGGCTTGGTTCTTTGGGGTCTTGGAATTGCGATGGGATTCCCCATGTCGGTAGCTGCCATGGGTGATGAAAAATCAATGGCTCCAACACGGATCAACATGATTATCACTGTGGTCTACATATCCTCCATCACCGTTGGTCCAGCTCTTGGATTGTTAGGCGATGTCACTGGTTTATTTGTCGCGTTTGCGATCCCTCTAGTCATGATGATTACTGCGGCCATTTTGAGCTCCAAAACTCGACCGATAGATTCTTGAAATATGTAACAACAAAGTCAGATAACATCTGACTATGGGTCAATTTCAATTAGCCGCTTCGGCCGAAATGCTGTTTATAGATTTGCCATTTTCTGAGCGGGTCAATGAAATAAAAAATCAAGGTTTCTTGGTGGAAATTTGGAATTGGGCTAATAAAGACCTCGATCTCTTGGCGACGACGGGTGCCACATTTCAATCGATGACTGGTTATCTGGAGGGTGATTTATTAGAAGAGGATGGTATCCGGGCTCTGCTGAGTACCGCCCAAAAATCCATAGAAGCTTCAAACAAAATTGGGTGCTATAACCTCAACTTACACGGCACCGGGCTTGATTCAAGTGGTCAGGCAATCCGAAAACTTGAGTCAACAACCAAACAACAATGGGTTAAAGCCAAAGACACGCTCACCAGAATTGCAGATCTGGGGCAGAAAAATGAAAAGGTGTTCACTTTAGAAAACCTGAATCTCTTGGTTGATCATCCTGGAACACCTTTTGCAAAAGCTAGCGAAACAATCGCACTCGTAAGTTCCATTAATCACCCAAACCTTCGATTGAATTTGGATTTGTATCATGCACAAATCGGAGAAGGAAATTTAGCGGAAACAATCACGCAGGCACTCCCCTGGATTGGTGAAATTCAGGTTGCGGATGTCCCTGGAAGAAAAGAGCCCGGAACTGGAGAAATAAACCATCCGTTTATTGCTGCTCATCTTCAAAGATTGGGGTACACGGGGGTAGTCGCCCTTGAAGGGTGGGCCTCTGGGGACTCGTTTGCTGCTCTGGAAGCTTTTCGCGCCAGCTATTCACCTTCCTGACAAAGTCTTGCCTATGAGTTATTGTTCTTACAAATGAAGAGGCTCGGTGTGGGTTGCGAAAACCAGAAGTCATTCTCCCCATAAAACTATTTGCCGGGCTGGATAGAACAGGGCCAGTTCCGCTGTATTTTCAGATTTCGCAAATTTTCGAACGGGCAATTCTCACTGGCCAATTAGCCCCCGGTGATCGACTGGAAAATGAAATTGCAATTTGTTACCGCCTAGGTCTTTCAAGGCCAACCGTTAGGAAAGCCATAGAGGAGTTGGTTGATAAGGGGATGCTGGTGCGTCGTCGAGGTCTTGGCACTCAGGTTGTGCACGGGCAGGTAACCCGAGGCATAGAACTGACCTCACTATTCGACGATTTGGTTCGCGCTGGGAAAAAACCGGTAACTAAGATTCTTGAGTTATCCGTGGTTGAAGCAACAGCTCAAGTTGCCCAACAATTAGGTGTTTCAATTGGGGAAGACGTTTTATTTATTCACCGATTACGCAGCGCGGGAAAGACTCCGATGGCTGTAATGAAAAATTGGATTCACGTAGAACACTCGGCACTGAGCAAAAAAGAATTGGAACAGTTCGGCCTCTACGAGTGGTTCCGCGCTCGAGGAACTTCGATTCAAGTAGCTAAGCAAAAAATAGGTGCGCGTCGAGCAACTGCTGAGGAAGCAGGGCTATTGGACGTAGATAAAAACTCACCCCTTTTAAGCATGGATAGAACGGCATATGACAACACTGGAATAGCCGTCGAATATGGACACCACTGCTACAGGCCAGATCTTTACTCTTTTGAGTTCACGATTGTTGAACGCTAGGGCCTAACTAAACCTGAATGGAAGTCTCGGATCTTGAGGCATAGTTTTCCAGGCATCTCTTATCCAAGCATGATCTGGGTCATCCACCGCAAGCCAGTCTCGGACAGGGTCAGGACCAGCCATTACATTTGCAAAGTAGAGATCTGCATTAGGAATAGCAGCGGACGGGCCGTGGTAACCATAGGGCACCAAGGCAACATCCCCAGCTGAAACCAATGTGTCGACTTGGTAGGGCCTAGAGTCCGAGCTATAGCCACGAAAATAACCATTGTGCTTTGCAGGCTGTGAAGGTTGAGCGCCATCTGCTGCCCGAGTTTCGAAATAGTAAATTTCCTCTAGATTGCTTTCAATCTCAGGCTTGTACACGTCGTGCTTGTGCGGCGGTATGCCAGACCAGTTCCCGCTTGGAACCAATACTTCAACGCAAATTAGATTTGTTGCGTTCATAACTCCGGGGCCACCAAAATCGTGAATCTCTCGAGACGCGCTGCCAGCTCCCCTGGTGAATCTAGGAACACTTTCACTCGAAACTAATTGCACCCTGGAGTCGCCCTTGGCTTTGGCTTCTGCGATGAACACCCGGGCATTGCCCGTAACTTGGGCGCTTGTTTTTCTGGGCAAATACAGATGATCAACCATTCCAGAAAAAACAGATTTTCTGCCCTTTAGGTTGAAGGAGCCAGATTCTTCCGAATTCGAAAAAGTGACTTCAGCAGTCTCTCCATCGAGAATGAAAATTACACGTTCAAAATCATCTTCAGGTAGCTCTACTGCTCCTAGTCTTGCGATTCGAGCAAAGGCATGCTGCATTCCAGAAACTGAAGCGTCTACCACCACCTCAAATTGACCGCGTGCTAACTCGCCCTTGCGATATACCCACTCTGTCATTTTGCCTCAATTCAAAACAGCGTCAAAGCCGATGGTATCAAGCAGCACTGAGAGGTGTTTGAGAAAAAGGGATAGCTTCAACTGCCGCAAAAGAACCTGGCAAAATTAGGTCTCAAGAATCGCAATTTATAATGACATATTGATTGATTTGACACATGCGTGGCGTTCATACTAACAAGTGGTTTCTTTTGTCACATGGCTAACTGCCCAGTATTTTGGCGGGTTCTTAGCTTTCTAACGCGTTGAATAACGGAAACTTATCGCTTTGGTAACTAAGTGAAGACTTAGGCTTTATTTGTTATGACAAACCACCATAATGGTGTTTGTCGGGGTGCTTTTCCGACACCACGTAACTCAAAAATGAGAGGTATATCTCTATGGATATCAAGAAGTTGGGAGTAATCGCAGCCATTTCTGTGCTAGCACTGACTGGTTGTGCAACTACTGCTGCTGACGAAACCACATCAACAGAAGAAGCTACAAGTGACATCAAGATCTGTGTCTACACCCACGGTGACGGCGGTACCTTCTGGTCCGTTGCACAAAAGGGTGCTGAGCAGGCTGGTGCTGACCTAGGTGTAACCGTTGACTACCAGGGTTCAATCAATGACTCTGCCAAGCAGGCTGCAACTATCGACGCTGGTATTGCTGCTGGCTGTGACGCAATCGCAGCATCCGCACCAGACCCAGGTGCAATCAAGGACGCCATGCTAGCTGCTGCAGCTGCTGGTCTTCCTCTCGTAACTCTTAACTCCGGTTCTGCTGTATTCAAGGAGCTAGGCGCATTCACCCACGTAGGTCAGGACGAAATCGTTGCTGGTCGCGAGGCTGGTTTGAAGTTCAAAGAGCTTGGTGCAACCAAGGTTCTTTGCCCAATCCAGGAAGCCGCAAACATAGGTCTACAGGAGCGCTGTGACGGTGCACGCGAGACCTTCGGAAACGTTATTGACTTCAACCTAGACGGTGGTCTACAGGATCTAACTGCAGCAACTGCAAAGATCAAGGCTGCTCTTGAGGCTGACCCAACCATCGACGCTGTCTTCGCTCTAAACGCTGACATTGCAGCCAAGGCTGCTCTTCCAGCTGCTCAGGAGCTAGGCAAGGAGATGCTAATCGGAACTGTTGACATGTCTGCAGATGCACTAAACGCAATCAAGGACGGCTCAATGGCATTCGCTATTGACCAGCAGCAGTACGCACAGGGATACCTAGCGGTTACCTTGCTGTACCTAAACCTAACTAACGGACACGTACTCGGTGGAGGACTACCGATGTACACCGGTCCTGGTTTCGTAGACGCATCAAACGTCGACAAGGTAATGTCACTAGTTGAGGCTGGTTCTCGCTAGTAAGCAACAAATTAGCTACAAAAACTTGCTGGGCTAGGGTTTCCTAGCCCAGCAAGTTTCTAAAAGAGGAAGAGGATTTCAATGGCGGAATCTACAAAAGATGAACGCGTAAAACAAACAAGCGCTCTCACCAAACTTCTTCGCCGGCCCGAATTCGGAGCGCTGCTCGGGGCCATGGCGATTTTCGCTCTTTTCACTTCCGTGGATACAACAGGTAACTTCGCTCAACCAGGTGGAGCGGCGGGCTGGACTGATATTGCAGCCCCCATCGGAATCATTGCAGTATTCGTTGCGCTACTTATGATCGGTGGCGAATTTGATCTTTCAACAGGAGTAATGGTTGGCTCCGCGGGTCTGCTCACTGGAATGCTGGTGACGCAGGTAGGACTTGATATCTGGAGCAGCATCGCGATTGTGATGGTTTTCGCCGCAATCGTTGGGCTAATAAATGGCTACCTGGTTGTCAAGACTGGATTACCGTCTTTCATTGTCACCCTCGCAACATTTTTTATTCTTCGCGGCGCAAACTTGGCTGTTACCAAACAGTTCACTGGCACCGTTCGTGTTTCGGGTACTGAGAAAGCAGAAAACTTCGACCAGGCCGCCGCACTCTTCGCAACAAAGATTGAGTTCTTAGGTGCAAATTTCCAAATCACAGTGCTTTGGTGGATTGCTTTCACAATTCTTGCAACTTGGATTTTGACTAGAACCCGATTCGGAAACTGGATATTTGCATCCGGTGGAGATGCAAACGCAGCACGTAATGCTGGTGTTCCGGTAGCTCGAACCAAAATTATTCTCTTCGTAATGACCGCAACCGCTTCGGCACTTGTCGGAGTAATGCTTGTGCTTCGCCTAAAGGGTATGCAAGCTGGTCAGGGAGTGGGAATGGAGTTCTTCTACATCATCGCAGCAGCGGTTGGTGGAACACTTCTCACCGGTGGTAAGGGATCTGCAATCGGTGCTTCCATCGGAGCTGCCGTCATGGGTATGGCTTATATAGGAATTCCGTTCGCACTTTGGGATTCAGACTGGACGTTCACATTCCTAGGAGCAATCTTGTTCACGGCGGTGCTAATCAATAGCTATGTTGGCACCCGTTCAACGAAGGGAGGCAAGCGATGACTGCAGCGCTTGAACTCAAAAACGTTGGAAAGCAGTTTGGAAGCGTAATTGCCCTAACCGATGTCACCCTTGAGGTTCAACCCGGCAGTGTTACCTGCGTGCTGGGTGACAACGGAGCTGGTAAGTCAACTCTCATTAAGACCCTATCCGGCGTGCACAAGCCATCTAATGGCTCTTTCCTCATGGAGGGAAAAGATGTTAACTTCAATTCCCCTCGTGATGCGATGGCGAATGGAATTGCAACGGTTTATCAAGACCTCGCGACCATTCCGTTGATGTCGGTTTGGAGAAACTTCTTCCTCGGAAATGAAATCACCGTAGGTTGGGGTCCTTTCAGCATGTTGAACGTCAAGAAGATGAAGCAAATTGCCAAAGAGCAACTCCTTCGGATGGGAATAGACCTAAGAGACACTGACCAGCCGATTGGCACACTCTCTGGAGGTGAACGCCAAGCTGTGGCAATCGCTCGTGCGGTTTACTTCGGAGCCAAAGTTCTGATCTTGGATGAGCCAACCTCCGCTTTGGGAGTTAGGCAGTCTGGAATTGTTCTGAAGTACGTCCTGGCTGCGAAAGACCGTGGTGTTGCGGTTGTGTTCATTACTCACAATCCGCACCACGCCTATCTGGTTGGTGACCGCTTCTACCTATTGAACCGCGGAAAGATGATCAATGACTTCCACCGCTCAAACGTTAAGCTGGATGAGTTGACAATGGCCATGGCTGGTGGTGCAGAGCTAGAGGCTTTGACCCACGAAATCCAGCAGGTAAAGATCAAAGAGGACTAGTAATAGCTTGAATCCGGCCCGTCTCGAGCTCCGCCCGCAGGGCAAAAAGAAGATCTCGAAGACTGGTCGGTTTCAATTTAAGTGCTCTCTTGGTTTCAAGGTTTGATAAAGAAGTATCAATCGGAACCGCCTCACTAAATAACTCGGATTCTGGTGGCAGTCCTTCACCTAGCAGCCTGCTGTCCAAGTCGAAGACCTCAGCTACCAATCGCGCTAATTCCATGCGGGTTACCGCGTCATCCCCGACAAGGTGAAACGTTCCGCTCGCATCTAAAGAAATCACTCTCTCAATTTGAGCCCCTATCTCTGCGGCTAGTGAAGGGGTTGCAACTTTATTAACTCTGTCTCCTCCCCAAACCACAAACTCTCGACCTTCTTTGAGGGTGGATACCAGTGCGGTCACGAAGTAGCCAAACCCGACATCTTGACTTCTTGGTCCCTCGGTCTTGGTTTGGTGATAACCCATGACGCCACCAATTCGGCAAATTGCACCGTTCGTAGGAGCCAGGTCTCGCATTACTTGTTCGCCCATGGCCTTCAAGAATCCATAAATATTGAGTGGATTTCCTGGGTCACTCTCAGGCGAGAGATGGGACGCTCCATCCATTACCCAGTCCGTTGAAATGTAGATGGGTTTAGCATTGACCAAATTAGCGGCCTGGGCCACTCTTGAAGTCATACCAACGAAAGAGTCATGAGCGTATGCTCGATCGTTCATAAGTCGGTTGAACTCGTTTGCAATTGCGCAGTGCACAACCGCGTCACAGCCAGTTATTGCGGACGCAATGGACTCAATTGAGCTGTGATCAACTGCAACAGAATTCCAAGGAAGTTGCTCGAATTTCCTAGTAAGGCCCAGTACCTCATGGCCAGCGCTAGTCAGAATCCTGGCAATATTTCCACCAACGAACCCGGTAGAACCTGTTACTGCTACCTTCATCAGTTTTGTGGGAAACCTAGGTTCAATCCACCGTGGCTTGGGTCGAGCCAACGAGAAGTAATTACCTTGGTCTGAGTAAAGAATCTAAAGCCTTCTTCTCCGTGTGCTCGGCTGTCACCAAACAAGGAGTGCTTCCATCCACCAAAGCTGAAGTATGCAACTGGAACTGGAATTGGAACGTTAATTCCAATCATTCCAACCTCCACCTCATGCTGGAATTTTCTAGCCGCACCACCATCGTTAGTAAAGATTGCAGTTCCATTTCCAAACGCCCCGGAATTGATTAGCTGCAGTCCCTCTTCGTAGCTCTGAACCCGAACAATTGAAAGTACTGGGCCAAAGATTTCTTCGGTGTAGACCTTGGATGTGGTTGGAACCTTGTCAATCAGAGTCGGCCCGAGCCAGAAGCCATTGGCTGCGCCATCAATCTGGACCCCTCGACCGTCAATCACGATGCTCGCACCGTCTTTTTCAGCAATTTCAAGATAAGAGGCAACTTTGTCTCGGTGCTGCTTGGTAACCAGTGGTCCCATGTCGCAGGAGCGCCGTCCATCGCCAACCTTAATGGTTGCCATTCGACTCTTGATCTTTTCAATGAGTGAATCAGCAACGGGTTCAACAGCAACTACGACAGAGATTGCCATGCAACGCTCGCCAGCCGAACCAAAGCCAGCGTTCACGGCTGAGTCTGCAACGAGATCCAGGTCAGCATCGGGCAGCACAAGCATGTGGTTCTTTGCCCCTCCCAGTGCCTGGACACGCTTGCCATGCTTTGCAGCGGTCTCATAGATGTATTGAGCAATTGGCGTCGAACCAACAAATGAAATAGATGCTACATCTGGGTGAGTGAGCAATCCATCTACCGCTTCTTTGTCGCCGTGAAGGACATTGAATACACCGTCGGGTAGGCCCGCTTCCTTCCAAAGTTTGGCGACCCAGTTTGCGGCCGATGGATCCTTTTCGCTTGGTTTTAAAACCACCGTGTTCCCAGCTGCTATCGCAACTGGGAAGAACCACATTGGAACCATGGCTGGGAAGTTGAACGGGCTAATAATTCCAACCACTCCCAGTGGCTGCTTCAATGAATAAACATCCACATTTGTGGAAGCATTCTCTGAATACTCCCCCTTTAGAAGGTGAGGCAGACCGCATGCGAACTCGACAACTTCTTGCCCGCGGGTAATTTCGCCTAATGCGTCAGAGAGAACCTTGCCGTGTTCAGCAGTAATGATTTCAGCTAGCTCGCCTTTTTTAGCCTCGAGTAGCTCTCTGAACTTGAACAAAATCGCTTGTCTTCTTGCAAGAGAAAGGTCACGCCAAGCAGGAAATGCATTTTTGGCCGCGGCAATTGCCGCCTGTATCTCGGACTGGTTTGCAAATCCAACGGTCTTGGTAACTTCACCCAAGGCGGGATCGAATACATCACCGAAACGTCCCGACTTGCTCTCAACTTCTGTGCCATTTATCCAAAGGGGCACTGTATTCATTGCATTTCCTCTCTTCTTAAAACTAACCATGTACCAGGTCGGCGGCATGGGCCACTGCACCTGCGACATCATCATCATGTGGGTACAGCAAGGTGCGCCCAACAACCAGGCCTCTCACACCAGGCAGAGCCAGGGCGTTTGCCCAGCTATCGAATGTTTCGTCTTGATCGCTACCACCCTCGCCACCAAGAAGAAGTGTTGGCAGAGTGGTCGCTTCCATTACGCGCTGCATGTTTGGAACAACCGGGAGTTTGAGCCAAGACCAAGCGCTAGTTGAACCTAGTCCCGCTGAAATATTGATGGAAAGCTCTACCGCTTCGGTGGTTAGTTGGTTAACAACCTTGCCATCTACCCAATCGCTCATGAAAGGTTCCAGCATTATTGGAATTTCGTGAGCTGCACACTCGTCGATTACTGCAGCCGTCTTTTCCAGGGTTCGAACTGTGGCTGGATCGCTTAAGTTGATTCGAAGCAGATTCTTTGCAAAATCTATTCCAAGGCGTTTCATTGCTGAAGCCGTGTAGGCGGTGTAGCGATCATCGAATTCAAATACAGAGTTGCGCAGCCCGCCTCGGTTCATTGAGCCAACCACAATTTTTTCCTCGAGTAGCCCCATTAGTGCTAGGTCCTCAATGACATCCGGGGTTCCAAGGACTCCATCCACTTTGGGGTTCTTCAGGGCTTCTGCGAAACGTTCCAACAACTCTCTTCGAGAGGCCATAGCTGTTGGATTGCCGTTCACAGCCAACGCGCCTCTTGCAGGGTGGTCTGCCGCCAAGATAAATAAGTTTCCATCACCTTGTATTAGCTCACGTCTTTTGCGTGCCTTCAGGGTCTTTTCAATTGCATGCGGATTTTCAACTCGCAGCCTCTTGATTTCTTCGAAAGTTAGGCCCATCCTTTAGCCTCCATAACTGCCTCAAGTTCTTCCAGAGTTGGCATTGCGGTAGAGCATTCAAGTCTTGACGCAACGACTGCGCCTGCGATATTGGCGAACCTAAGAATTCTTTGTAAATTCCAACCCTGAATCAGTCCATAGCAAAGAGCACCACCAAAAGAGTCTCCAGCACCCAGACCGTTTACTACATCAACAAAGTGTGGTGGTACCTCAATTACTTCTTCTCGAGTCTTTGCAAGGACGCCCTTTGGGCCCTGTTTGACAATTGCCAATTCGACGCCACGCTCCAAAAGCGCATCAGCAGCTCTGGAAGGTTCAGTCTCGCCGACCGCGACTTCACATTCTTCTTTGTTTCCAACTGCTACGGTTACAAGCTTCAAGGCCTTCTCGACTTGCTCTGAAGCTGCAGCTGGAGAGTTCCAAAACACAGCACGATAGTCGAGATCGAGGATGGTGTGCTGCTTTTTTTCTCTCAAGGCAAGCGCCTTGAGATTTGCACTTCGTGATGGTTCCTGACTGAGGCCAGTGACGGTTGACCAAAACACCTTGGCCTGGGCAATTGCCTCGGCATCAAGTTCTTCCTCTGTTATTTCAAGGTCAGGTGCCTTTGGCTCTCGGTAGAAGTAAATCGGAAAATCATCTGGTGGAAATAATTCACAGAAAACTACTGGGGTCTTGAGTTGTTGGGTTCGCCCCACATAACGGTTATCAACACCGAGACGAACCAATTCCTCAACAAGATAATTGCCAAAAGGGTCATTTCCCACTTTTGTTATGACAGCAGTTTTTAGGCCATACTTTGCGCCAGCCACTGCCACATTAGTTGCGCTTCCGCCAAGAAATTTGCCAAATGTTGACACTTTCTCTAAGCCAACTCCAGACGTCAGAGGGTATATGTCAACACCGATGCGACCCGTTGTAATTAGGTCGTAACTCATGGCTGTCTCCTCAGTTCCTAGAATCTAGACGGCTACTGAAACCACTTTGCCAGTCTGCGCGGACTCAAGTGCAGCATTTGCAAGAACAAGTGCGGAACGACCATCTTCGAAATCAGGACTGTTAGATGGTTCACCCTGAACTCGCTTAATAAACTCCGCTAATTCAAGTCGATAAGAATCCATGTACCGCTGTAAGAAGAAGTTCTGATACGGGTCTTTTTGCTCAACATAATGCTCTGTGTAGTGTCTGACATTGGTGTCTGTTAGGTTTTCCACCCGGAGCATGCCTTTGTCTCCAAAAGCTTCCATTCTCTGATCAAAACCGTAGATTGCATGGCGAGAGTTAGTGATCGAAACAATCTCATCATTGGCGCCACGAAGGGTAACTGACGTTGCGTCAAAGTCACCAATTTCCTTGATATCTCCAGAGAACTGATTGAAACCATTCGCAGAAACGGACACAATCTTCGGAACGAAGAATCTCGCCATATCAAAATCGTGAATAGTCATGTCTCGGAAAATTCCCCCGGAGACCCTAAGGTAGTCATTAGAAGCTGGTGCTGGGTCTCTAGAAATTAAGATAAGCTGCTCAAGTTTTCCAATTTCACCAGCCTGCACTCGACGGTGTACTGAATTGAAATGTGGGTCAAATCTTCTATTGAATCCAAGAACAATTGGGGTTTTTGACTTCGCTGCTCTATCTCTTAGGGCGTCAACGCGGGAAATATCCAAATCAATTGGCTTCTCGCACAGCACAGGAATTTCTGCGTCAATTGCCGCACTTATGAGGTCCACATGGGTCGAGGTGGGTGCCGCAACGATGATTGCGTCAACCTTTGATTTGTCGAAAACATCCATCGCATCAGCGGTTGCCTTGCCGCCGTATTCTGCGGCGGTTTTTTCCGCGCCCTCGAGGAAAACATCTGCGACCATAGTTAGCGAAGCGCCGGGTGTGGAGACAACGCTCCTTGCGTGAACTTGGCCGATTCGACCGGTTCCAATTAGCCCAAATCTCAGACTCTTCACCATTGCGGCCCCTTCATAAGTTCTTGAATTTGTCATAACAAAGTCTAGAGGCAATTTTGGGTCGCGAAGTAGCGAATTTATAACGATTGGCAGGGCTAGACCGACCAGGCTAGACTGCCCGAGGAGAATTCGCCTAGTGGCCTATGGCGCACGCTTGGAAAGCGTGTTGGGTGCAAGCCCTCGGGGGTTCGAATCCCCCATTCTCCGCCAGCAACTCCCTTGATTTAGAGCCTTAGAAGGCACTTCTGAGAGGGAGTTTTTGTTTGGTTGTGCAAGTGTGTGTGCAGATGGCCAATCACAACTGCAGCTCAATGGCCGCAACAATTTCACCGTCAACCATTTCGCCCGTTTCCTTGAAACCTAGCTTGTGATAGAAGCCCGAAGGGTTGTTTGCACTCGGTGCCCAGCTCACGAGAATGCGTCCAACACCAATACTTTGGTAGCGCTGGAAGGCCTGTTGAATAGCGAACTTCCCAACCCCAAATCCCTGGTGATTTCGATCTACGAGAAGTCGCCAAATCCAAGCATCCGGTTGATTAGGCGTTGGGTCCGCGCACATTATGAATCCCGCTGGTGCGCCATCGCGAGTTACTCCGCGGAACCAGGGAGTTACCTGACCCCAGCCATAGTCGGGCGGAAAGAGAGCGTCTGCATAGCTTTCGGCCATGGTCGCGACCAGTCCGTGCTGATTATCGGAAACCTCCAAAGCGAGAAATTCTCTTGCTCTAGAACCTATTTCAATAAGCTCAAGTTGATTTGCCATGAGGCAAATTTACATCCGAACCAAACTTGGCAAAAATCAGGGGTTCGAATCCCCATTCTCCGCCACTCGCTCAAGTTGACTCGTATCCAATATCAATCTGACCGGAAGCATCAAAGTCTGCATCAAGGGACTCTCGATAGACCCGGCAGCCGTTGAGAAATTGCTCGCGAGTCGGCACTTTTGGTTGAACCTCTTTTGTGTCAGGAAGCAAATTCCACATCTCTGGGTGGTACCAGCACAACTCATGCAATTGAGAATCTCTGTGTTTTCTTATCGCTCGCCTAAGGAGCTTGGTTTCTGCAAGCAGTTCCTCGTGAGTTAGTTCCTCAAGGTCTTCGTCCATGAAATCAGCCTAATCGGGCTGCTATCTGAGGTCACGTTTGGATTAGAAGGCAAACTTGCTATCTAGCTCAACTTTATGAATTACTGAAGTTTACGTCGTGGACAATGGCGTAGAAAGATGGCGTAAAAGCGTTTCCCATAAGCACGAAGCCAGTATCTATGCGGGAAACAGGGCGGTAGTTCGAATCCCCCATTCTCCGCCACCTTTTCCTTGTTGATGCCGGCCACCTGGCTGCATTTCTTGATAGCCCCGCTATTCTTCAAATGGGGCCAATTAGGGCCCCTTCTTGATTTTGAAGGCGATTGGTAAAAAGTGGCAGCTCTGAAGAACCGTTGGATTGGTCTTGTTTTCATTTCAATGTCGATTTCACTCGTGATTATCGACGGAACCATCGTGAATACGATTTTCCCCTCTATCATCAATGACCTTGCCCTGACCTCAACTGAGGTTCAGTGGGTGCAGGAAAGCTATGTATTGGTATTTGCATCATTGCTCTTGGTATGGGGTTCGGTAGCCGACCGAATTGGGCGAAAGCTTTTACTAAGCATTGGAATCTTGATCTTTATCGTTTCATCGGTCTGGGCGGGTTCTACTGATTCCGCATCGGCATTGATTCTGGCGAGAATCGTTCAGGGCATTGGTGGAGCAATGGTCCTCCCAACCACCCTGTCTTTGGTTAATGCAAACTTCCAGGGCAAAGAACGAGGAATTGCTTTTGCTGTCTGGGGTGCCACGATTGGAGGAATGGTCGCAGTTGGCCCAGTTCTTGGCGGATGGCTTGCAACAGACTTTGATTGGCGCTGGGCATTTCTAATAAACCTCCCACTAGGTCTTTTGATTCTGGTAGGGCTTGCAATTTTCGTGCCAGAGTCCAAAGCACAGCAGGCAAAGGGCGGACTGGACTGGGTTGGTGCCGCAATCTCAGTGGTTATGTTTTCGACTTTGGTTTTCGGCCTCATTGAGGGCCGCATCTATGGATGGTGGGAAGCAAGTGACAAGAACCAATTCAAGGTTTTTGATTTTGCTTGGCCAACTGAAGGCCTATCGATTATTCCTGTTTCCCTGGCAATTTCGGCCGTAGCGTCAGTGCTGTTTGTTATGTGGGAATCACGCCGATCAAAGCGTGGCAAGAATGTCCTACTTGATCTAAATCTCTTCCGAATTGCATCCTTCAGAAATGGTTCTATTGCGGCATTGATTATTTCCATGGGTGAATTTGGAATTCTGTTTGCGATTCCGCTGTGGCTTCAAAATGTTCTCGGACTCAGCCCAATTTCTTCTGGACTAGTTTTGCTTTGGCTAGCAGGTGGTGCATTTGTGGCATCAGGTGTTGGTGGAGCGCTCAGTGGCAAACTGCTGCCGGCAAGAGCAGTTCAGATTGGTGTTCTCTTGGAACTGGTTGGTGTGGTTGGCGTGGCATTGGTTGCTTCCCAATCCATTGGCTGGGTTGGCATCGCCCCATTCTTATTTGTCTATGGAATTGGCATCGGTTTGGCAACCGCTCAGCTAACGGGGGTCATCATGGTTGATGTCCCAATGGAGAAAGCTGGTCAGGGCTCAGGATCGCAATCAACTGTGCGCCAGATTGGCTCGGCATTGGGTATTGCTGTTTTAGGAACCTTGCTTTTCACAGGCACTCAGTCGTCGCTTGAAACCAAGCTAAGCGACATTGGAATTCAGAGTGAGCAAAGCCAGGTATTGGTAGAAGCGGTAGTTGATTCAGCTGGTGGTGCGATCCCTCAACTTGAAGCAGGTCTCACTCAGCAAGGCATTCCAGCTGAAATTGCAGCTGAAGTCCGCGTAGCAGCTGGCGATGCATTCACAGATGGAGCTAAATTCTCGGCCTGGGCTGCGGCAGCGTTCTTGTTGCTTGGTCTTCTTTCAACTTTCAATCTTGGAACTAGCAAGAAGAAGGAAAACCTGGCTCGATAGCGAGTTTTTGATTTGAGTTAGACTCAGCAGTAGGAATCATGGAAAATCTCTCAAACCCTCAAACTTCGCCTGCCTCTGAGCCCAACCAGAGCGACTCAATGCCTGGCTGGAAAAGGAAAGTGGCCGTATTTCTGGTTGGTCAAACAATCACTACATTCGGTTCATTTTTAGTCCAGTACGCGATTTTGTGGCACCTGACACTGACTACTAAGTCCGGCTTGGTCTTGGCCTTGGCATCAATCTTTGGCTTTTTGCCTCAAGCGATTGTTTCAATATTCGCGGGCGTCTGGGCAGACCGTGTAAATCGCAAAGTAATGATTATTGTCTCCGACTCGACGATTGCTCTGGCCACCTTAGTGCTGGCTTTCTTCATGCTCTCTGGCACAGATTACCTTTGGTTGATTTTCCTGGTGATGGCTATTCGTTCGGTGGGAGCTGGTGTTCAGATGCCAGCAATTTCCGCACTTGTGCCCCAGATTGTTCCAACTGACAAGTTGATGCGAGTAAACGGTATCAACAGCAGCATCCAGTCTTCGCTAACGCTTTTGGCACCGGTAGCCGCCGCTGCTGTTTATGCAAATGTCTCACTCGAGGCAGTTTTATTCATTGATGTTGTGACAGCAATTATTGGATTATCACTACTGGCAACTATTTCTGTTCCAACTCTCACCCGCGCTGCCAGTGCTGAAAAGCCTTCGTACTTCACCGACTTGAAAGAGGGAATTAGTTACATCTTTAGTAATCAATTAGTGCGCTGGGTGATGGCAATCTTTGGAATTGTCTTTTTGTTGATTGTTGCCCCTTCAAATCTTTCTCCACTCATGCTGGTTCGAAACTTTGGCTCGGAAGTCTGGATGCTAACGGTTCTGGAACTGGCATTTGGTGTCGGAATGGTTATGGGTGGTGCTTTGATGGCAGTGCTGGCCAACAAGATTGATCGAATCGCAGCAATCATTGGAACTTCCATTTTGTTTGGAGTCTTGGCAATCGGTCTTGGCTTCACCGTGAACCTGATTGTGTTCTATGTTTTGTTCTTCTTTATCGGACTGGTCGTGCCAGCATTTTCAACTTCAGCAATGACATTGCTGCAGGAGACGGTCGAACCAGAGCGCCAAGGTAGAGTCTTTGGCTTTGTTGGAATCGTGATGGCAGTTGCCATGCCACTGGGGATGGCAATCCTGGGACCGTTGGCGGACGTGGTTTCAGTGGAGATCCTGATGATTGTCACCGGAGCGGCCACTGTCTTGATTGCGGCCGTGGCAGTTTTGCTGCCAGCTGGCCGAAGGGCCATAGCCGCCGCTCATGCCTCCACCGGCCGGGAATAGATTTCTGTCTAGGGGTCTTTACTTAACTGAATGGAGTAAAGAATGAGCGTAAATCCCCACGGAATCCACCATGTGACCGCCATTGCTAGGGACCCCCAGCAGAACGTTGACTTTTATACCAAGGTGCTGGGCCTTCGACTGGTGAAGCAAACAGTCAATTTTGATGCCCCCCATATCTGGCATCTCTACTACGGAGATGAGCATGGCTACCCGGCCTCGATCCTGACTTTCTTCCCTTGGCCCGGGATATCAAAAGGTAGAGAAGGTGCTGGTCTCACAACCGCAACCGCATTCTCGGTTCCGCAAGAATCGCTTGGTTTTTGGGAAAAGCACCTTAAAGACCTACAACTAGAAACCATCAGGACCAAAGACTCAGATGACAACGAGGTAGTTGAGCTTCGCGACTGGGACGGAATGAGAATCCAATTAGTTGGAACCTCTGGTGATGAGCGCTCTGGTTGGGATGGAGTTGGAAACATTCCGGCCGAACACGCGGTTCGAGGACTGCACTCCGTTGAGCTTTCCGAGCGAGCAATTGAACCAACCGCTGGCATGCTCGAAAACCTACTTGGCATGAACTTTGCCTCAGAAAAGGCAGGTCGCGCCAACTTTGCGATGGGTGATGGGGCATCGGGTGCAAAGGTTGAAGTAGTTGGTGGAGTGCAGGATCCAGGTTTGCAAGCGGGTGGAACAGTTCACCACGTTGCCTTCCGAGCGCCTGATCTTCCAACAATGGAAA
>VFQS010000893.1_pt1 | contig 29627 bp, 29 predicted proteins | sample 3512361 | NCBI WGS metagenome assembly VFQS01 (sample SAMN10412375, study PRJNA504923) | tailings metagenome | isolation source: Relicate 1 Philex TSF3 active mining | place: Philippines
AAACTGATATATACAAAAATATAGATCGAAACAAGATATATTTTTATTATTATTTTAGGAATTGAATTTATATTCTTAAATATTAAAGGTGATAATACAAAAACAAAAGATAAATAAATCAGACTTATTATAAGAGATCTTACACTAATTTTTTTCATTATTCTGTTTATTTTTTAAAAATATGGTTCATAGTTCTTGTCCAAGCCGATTCTTTTTTACCAATTTGATTTGTATAGTCATTATAATCATATTCAACAACAGTGGCTGAGGCACTTATTACTTTTGGTTTACCTGCAAATTTATATACTCTTAACATAACATTTTCCCATTGTTGTTGCTGTAAACCTCCTGCATCTATAAATCCAGCAACTATACCAGCAGAGGCCGCATCATTAGTTCTTGAAACGTTATGAGTAGACCATGTCATCTGTTTAGTTTTTTCATCATATGTTAAACTAAAAGTATTTACACCAGCGTCTGGATGCCCTTCTAAAGTTGCAACAGTTACAATCAAAGATTTTTCTGTATCAACAATTCCAGTAACAACTACTGATCCATTATCCGCTATATCAATATCAAAATGATCCCCTACAGTAACTCCATTACTACCATCTCGATCTACTAATTTATATTCAGCAAGTTCATTATTTACAATTTTACCAGGATCATACCCCATTTGTTTTTTTACTTTTTCAAATGTTTCTTTTGATACATTTCCAAAAGTTACTTCATATTTTTGATCTTGTACATCACTAAAATAATCACCATCTTCTAGCTTTTCAACATCACACCCCTCACAATCTCCAGTTTGTTTTGTTTTTGACGGCTCTAAACCTTCTAATTCAATCATATGAATAACTTGATTACCAGAAAACGCATAAGGCCCCCAATATGGATAATTACTCGTTAACGGGTCAACAGCAAAGAACCTACCAATCCTTGGGTCATGCATCCTAAACTCAAAATTAACAGAATTATCTTCACCTTTCAACTCATCATCCACTTCTTGGTCTTGGAATCCATATCTATATTTGGTTCCAGTATATCCATGACGGTTTGGCATCACTTGACCAAACGGTAAATAATCACTATACGATACCACATCAGCCGTAAAGTAATCCACGATACCATCACCTTGTGGTGAGTTTGCTGTAAGTGGTATATCTACTGGTAACTTACGGTCTGTTACTACGTTTAGTACGTTGCCTAGATGATTCGCTAACTCATAGCGTTTGTCTCCTTCGCTATGTTCATACTTCTGTCCAATTACTTGATTTGGCTCATCCCATGTTCCTATCTGCCATGGAGGATAAACCTCCACTGGTATTTCTTCCCACTCTGCTTCATCCCAAATATTATGACCTACATACGTGTTATTAATCTTTTTTATTGGATTAAACTCTACTCCTCTTCCTTGCTCAATTCCTATTCGTTTACTGCCATAAATTGTCCACTCTCCCATCGATAATGACTCTAACCCTGTGCTACTTTTAGTATAATGATATGTTGCCATTGTATTTCCTTGTGCATCCAAACTATACAAAGTCTTCTTCTCTTCTCCTGTCGCCGTTTTCTCTAATTTCGATACTCGGTGTCCCATTGCATCATTCTCAAATGCTATTTCAGCTACGCTGATTTTATAATCTTGAAGTATTTTTAGATCTCGATGCATAATTCAAATATACATTAACTATCAATTTATTACTATTAATCAAAGCTTTTTTTAACTTTTAAAGTAGAAGATAGTACACTATTGAAAATTTTCGTAGGATTGAAAATCAGGGGAGTAGACAAAAAAACAATAAAAAAGGGATAAATAGAAATTAGAGACTCATCAATAATCACTTTACAAACGTATTCTCATCAAATTAAGATAAATAGATTGATAAGCTTTGAATTTGAGGATAGATTATATAGTTTAGCAATGCAAATCAATCCAAATTAATGATGTTTGACAACATACTAAAACCTCTAATTAATAATTTTAAGCAGAATCCGAACAATATAGCATTTTGTATCGATGAGCATTTTTACACTTATCATGATTTAGAATTAGAGATACTTAAAATTAGATCAAATCTAGTTGACATCAAAAATAGAAAACTTCCTTTTGGTTTAGTCGTAAACGATGATCTAACAACGTATGCTTCCATCTTGGCTTTGTGGATGGAAGGTTGTAGTTATGTACCATTACATCCTAAACAACCCATTCAAAGAAACAAAGAAATTGTCGAACAAGCACAATGCGAATATATACTAAATTCAAAAGAGGATAATTTTATTTTCGAGCAAACTTTAATTCTGACGAACAAATTTATTCAAAAACAATTTGATGAAACGATCTTTGAATTCAATGAATCTGACTTTGTTTACATTCTATTTACATCAGGGAGTACAGGAAAACCTAAAGGAGTTCCTATATCAAGAAAAAATCTAACCGCTTTTGTAAAATCATTTTTAGAAGTTGGATTTAAACTGACATCAGAAGACCGATTTTTACAAAGCTTCGATTTAACTTTTGACGTATCAATACAGTGTTTTGTTATTCCTTTAATTTTTGGAGCCTCTGTTTATACAATTCCGCACCATGTTATAAAATACAGTTATGTATATGGTTTATTAGAAGAACACAAATTGACTTTTGCAACAATGCCACCTTCAATGATCAACTATTTAAAACCCTATTTTGATGAAATTGATTTACCGGATTTAAAATACAACATTGTCACCGCAGAAGCATCCATCTGTAATTTAATTGATTCGTGGTCGAATTGTATTCCAAATGCAGAAATATACAACTTTTATGGTCCAACTGAAGCCACCATTTATTGTACATACTATAAGTATGAAAAAAACAAACCGAATGCACAAATAAATGGTGTTTTAAGTATAGGTAGACCTATGCCAGGCATTACTGCAATAATCATGGATGAAAATTCACATATAATTACTGACTCAACAAAGGGAGAAATGTATATTTCAGGTGCACAATTAACATCGGGTTATTTGAGAGATTCTGAAAAAAATAAAGATTCATTTATAGCGTTAAATTACAATGGTGAGAAACACGTTTTTTATAAAACAGGAGATATTTGTTATTTTGAAAATGACACACTTTTATATTTAGGGCGAGTGGATCATCAAGTAAAAATACAGGGTTATAGAATTGAATTAAGTGAAATTGAATATCATGCAAGACAAATATTAGAAAACAAAAACACAATCGCTACAGTGTTTCAAAATGAAAATCTAACAAATGAAATAGCACTCTTTGTTGAAGGTGAAGATATAAATGAAGATTTTTTAAAAAACGAACTTAAAAACACTTTACCAAACTATATGATTCCATCACGCATTATAAAGGAAAAAGAATTTCCTTTAAACTCCAATGGAAAGATCGATAGAAAATCATTATCTTTAAAATTAAATCAAAATAAATGCTAAACTTCAATATACGAACTGCAAATTTAGAGGATGTTCCTTTTCTTGTTCAAACAATTATTGAGGCTGAAAAAAGTGGCGGAGATGTTTTAAGTTACAAGACTTTTTTTGGATTAGAAGAACAGCAAATAGAAAATTTACTTACCGAAATATTCAATGAAGAAATCGAAGATTGTGAATTATCTATATCAAGCTTTTTGATTGCTGAAAAACAAGGAGTAAGAGCAGCAGCATTAAGCGGATGGTTAGAAAATGCTTCTGATATACCATCCATAATTTTAAAAGGTAATTTACTCAAATATCACCTACCTATAACATGTTTTGAGAAAGCAAGTTCATTATCATATTTGACAAAGAGTTTACACATTGATTATATACCTAACACTTTTCAAATTGGAGCGGGTTACGTAGCGGAAGGTTTTAGAGGTCAAAAACTTTTGGGATTATTAACCAAGGAAATGATTCAGCATTTAAAAGAAAAGAATAAAACGATCACTGAAATTTATGTTCAAATTTTTGATTGTAATATACCCTCATTAAGAACTTATGAAAAAGAAGGTTTTAAAGTAATTTCAACAAAGGAATCGGAATTCAGCGAAATCACTGATTACTTACCTTCATCAAAAAAACTATTATTAAAAAAAGAAATATAAAATTAAACGTTATGGAAAAAGAAAATTTAGTAGAAAAACTAACAGAAATTTTTAGAAAAGTGTTAAACAGTCCTTCATTGGTGCTTCGCGATGATTTGACAGCTAACGATGTAGATAACTGGGATTCATTATCTCATATGTTATTGATTTCAGAAATTGAATCTAATTTGAATATAAAATTCAAACTTAAAGAATTAAACAAAATGAAGAATGTCGGTGATTTGATCGAAATAACTTCTTCAAAAATGGATTAATATTAAAATTAGATAAATCCTTAATTCCGAATTTTAATATTGTGCGTAAATAAAAGGTACAATCTCCTGATTTTGAAGCTCTACTACTAATTGAACAATGATTAGAATTATACCTAATTTAACTAAAAAGTGAGCTTTTAAAAACTTGTCTTTTAGCATCTCCTTGTACTTCGTTGATAGAAAAACAAAGAACAACGCTAAAATAAACATTAGCGTAAATGCTGATTGAGCAGTAAAAAACAAATACGCTTTATCCAGGCCAAAATTTGTACCCATTTTACTTATAATTCCCCAAGCTGTCTGAACATTTTCCACTCTCATAGCTAACATTGTAATAATTAGGAATGAAAAAGTTAAGACCCAGGATAAACCAGACATCACCTTATATTTTAATGAACCTTCAGTTGTCAAAAATAAGTTTTTAGATGCTAATTCCCAGGATAAAATGGTGCCATGAAGAATACCAAAGAGGATAAAAATAAAAGTTGTTCCATGCCAAATTCCACAGACGAAAAAAGTAATAAACATTGCACTAATCGCACCATACAACTTATATTTTCTAAAGTAGAAACTCAGGGGAGAAAAAATATAATCTTTAAGCCAATCGGATAATGAAATATGCCATCTTCTCCAAAAATCAGAAATGCTTTTTGCTTTAAAAGGCTCATTGAAATTAACCCCAATTTCAAATCCTAAAATTTTAGCAACACCAGAAGCAATGTCCGTATACCCTGAAAAATCCAAATATAATTGAATCGAAAAACAGATTATACCAACTAAATTCTCAATCCCAGAATATCCCTCTGGAGCAGTAAAAATCATTGCCACATATACACTTAGATAATCAGCGAAAATTGCTTTTTTAACTATTCCCTTAACAATTAGGAACAAACCAGAATTTAAGTTTTCTTTCGTAATCGAATCAGAATTATTTAATTGAGGTAAAAAAGTTTCAGCTCTAGTAATTGGACCTGAGATTAAGAGTGGAAAAAAAGTCATATAGACTAAATAATCCGTAAAATCTTTAACTGGTTCCATTTTTTCATTGTAAACATCAATGACATAACTGATTGTTCTAAAAATATAGAATGAAATACCAACTGGAATGATAATTTGCAATGCAGAAAAAGATTTACTAGAAAATACATTTATGATTTCTATAAAAAAATTCGTGTACTTAAAATAAATAAGCAATCCTAAACTTAATAGTACAGAAAAATACATTAACCCTTTTTTTCTAGGCTCAGATGAAGTTGATTCTATTTTTCTGGCAATAAAAAAATCTATAACTGAAGGAAAAAGAATTATAAAACAATAAAAACCAGTCAATTTATAATAAAAGAATAAACTAAATAAAATTAAAGTCCATTTACGCAATAGATTTTTTTTATAAATAAAACTATAAACAAAAGTTAGTATAGTTAGGAAGAAAAGAAAATAACCACTTATTAATGATATTGGATTTGATTGATTAAATCCTAAAATATTTTTAAGTATCGAAATAAAATGTGACATAAACTATTCTACAGGAGGTTTAGGAGATAACATATAAAATTTAGCTCTTTTTTCAGCTTTCTTTTTTGGAAATTTCAGCATAATTGGATTGATGCTTTTATTCATTATAAAAGAAGCAATTGTATCCATCCATTTAGAAGCAGAAGCTTTAGTCGGATGAACACCATCAGAAACTCTGTCAAATTGTAAATTTTTAGACAAGAAAAAAGTGCCTTTTTCAACTGATTTTTCAATCAACTCATTGATCCCAGAATCTTCTCTCCAGTTAGGAGGACCAACCCAGATGTATTTATATCCTTTAACTTGATTTAAAATTTTCTCAACAAATGGTTTACGACGTTCTAATGCATTCATAGCAAGAATATCCCCGCTTCCGATTGCTAAAATTATATAAGTAGGTTTTACTTTATTAATGTAATAAGGAATTGTATCGCTACTACCATACCATTTTGTATTTGAAGAATACCAAACTACTTGCGTAAGTACATGATTGTTCTCTTCACAATAATCATTCAATCTAGGTCCTAATCCTTCAAGCATAGAATCACCAAAAATTAAAATTCTTTGTGAACTCGTATCAGGCATTATTTTTTCAGGAACTTTTTTCTTGATTTTCTTTAAATGTTTTATTTTTTTTAATTTCTTATTGTCTTCTTTTTTCAAAGAGATAAAATATTCTTTAAACTCACTTTTCTTCAAACTAAAACCAGGAATTTTTAAATCAATTACATCAAAAGAAACAAGTAATAAAAAAATAATAATAGTACAAAGAACAGTAAGTATAGGAGTAAATATATTTTTCATTAATGAATTAAAATTTTAGTCGTACTCTATTTTAAAAAGCAACAAAATTAGTTAAACGGAAATGATTACCATTTTTTTTTAGCAAGAAAGTTTACCTCAGGATTAATTTCTGTCCAACTTCAATATTATCAGATTTTAAATTATTGATTTTCTTTATTTCATCAATCGAAATATTGTTTTTAATTGAAATACTATTTAAAGTATCCCCTGCTTTTACTATTAAAAAATTAGTTTTTAATGTGTCGTTACTTTCTTTTTTTTGCACAGTTTTTGGAGTGATTTGTATCGTTTCATTTTTGTACTTCTCAATTTTGTCCGCTAATTCTATTACTTTACAATTCTTAGCTATGTTATTGTTAATGATCCAATTTCTTTTTTGAATTGAATCTTGATTCGTTTCAAAAACGATATTACTTTCAGGAGATTCCTTTAAAAATTTTAAATAACCATTCATTATACCATTAAATAATAACTCCCCTTTAAAACGATATCCTGTCCCACTAAGATGGCATTGGTCTTTGTTTGCTAATGCATCTTTAGACCAATCAAGCATAGAGTGTAATCCACCAGTAACGTTAAAATAATCATACAAAGCTACTTTTTGTTCTTTTGCTACCAACCTTGTTAAATAACTATATTCCAAACAATTAATCACATTTCTTTTTTTATAGTAGATATCTTGAGAATTAGGGATTAAAAAGGAAGAATTAGGACAAACTTTTCTAGTAAATTCGATCATCTGGTTCAAACACCCCATTACAAATTGATAATCAAAATCACCTTTAAAAAAATTATTTACACCTAAATCGAAAATTATCAAGTCTGGTTGAATCGCTTCAAGTTGCTCTTTCATTTTGTTTTGGTAAAATATACTTTGGTAAGCAGCACCTGCAATTCCAACACTTATATACTCTACCCCTTTATTTTCAACATTTTCAATTTCAACGCCATAACACTCAAAATATTTTTGATTTACATTGTTTTTCAAAACATTAACTATCAAGGTATCTGAAGCTTCAGGAACTTCTAATTCAACATAAGGTAAGCCATCTTTACTGTTACAATCTAAGATTATTTCTTTATCTTTTTTTCCCGTTGAGAATTTAAGGTTGAAACTTTCTTGAGATTTATGGCAATAAATTTTTATTCTTCTAAAATCGGGTTGAATAGATTCAAATTTATTTTTAAAAATTATTTTAAAGCCTGCAGAAGTGTCTTTAGTAAAAATTGTAATACCACTTAATCCTAAATTTAATTTAGGTTTATATTCTACATTTTTAGAAGAAATCCAAGTACCATGACCATAAGCAGTATAATCGTAGGCAGAAGCAGTTTTACCCACTTGATAAGGAAAAACCAAACCTCGACCACCGTAACCAAAAACTTTTTGAAGTTTATTTCTAGTAACTCCTGTGCCAATGTCCGGCTGTATGTGTGAATCGCCTATATGAAGTATTTTTACTTTTTTTGTTTGTGCATTTTTAAGCTTTTCAAAAAATGGATAAATAGCCTCTTTATCATACCATTCCAATGTGTTTTTATCGTATTGAATATAATTTTTTTGTGTACTATATCCCATTGATTTTTTGAGAAATACGGAATCTGTAGTTTGTGCGTAAGCTTGAATTACACCTATACAAAATGGAAGACAAAAAATCTTTAGGAAATTTCTCATATAAATAAAACAAAAATAGAGGATTTATTCTTTTAAAAGAACACTAGCTTATAAAGAAAAAAACTTTTATTCACTAAAACTCTAATTTAGCTATATTTAAAATATATTTCACCATATTTTTTAATGAGAATGAAACAACTATTTATAAATATAATACTAATAACCTGTTTGTTAACTGTAAATCATTTTGGATTTTCTCAGTTATATTTTCCTCCAACTGATACTAAACTTCAATGGGAATCAATAACTCCAACGGAATTAAATTTTTGTCAGAAAAATATTGATAGTTTTTACTCTTTTTTGGAAGACCAAGAATCCAAAGGTTTTATATTATTAAAAGATGGTAAAATTGTGTTAGAGAAATATTTTGGAACCTTTACTAAAGATAGTTTATGGTATTGGGCTTCAGCAGGTAAAACATTAACCGCTTTTTTAGTAGGTAAAGCTCAAGAAGAGAAATTATTATCAATCGAGGAAAGCTCAGCTAAGTATTTAGGTATCGGATGGAGTAATTGCACTTCAGAACAAGAAGATAAAATTAAAATTTTACATCATCTTTCAATGACAACAGGATTAAATGATGAAATTCTTGATAATCATTGTACTTTAAAATCATGCCTTACTTATAAAGCAGAACCCGGAAAACGCTGGGCATACCACAATGCACCCTATACCCTACTAGAATCTATTGTAACTAACGCAAGCAAAACAACATTTGACAATTATACTAATTCTAAAATTGGAACCATAATCGGAATGAAAGGTAAATGGTTTAAAAGTGATTATGATAATGTGTATTTCAGTAATCTACGATCAATGGCGCGTTTTGGATTATTAATTCAAAATAACGGAATTTGGGATAAAGATACTTTAATGAGAGATACTCTCTACCTCAAACAGATGATAAATTCATCACAATCAATTAACCCTTCTTATGGTTATTTGTGGTGGTTAAATGGTAAATCTTCTTACATGGTGCCAACTTCTCAAATTGTAATCCCAGGAAGTTATGCTCCTGATGCACCTATGGATGTTATTTCTGCAGTAGGTAAAAATGGACAACTTATCAGTATTTCAAAAGAAAAGGGTTGGGTATTTGTTCGGATGGGAAAACAAAAAAACACAGGAGAAGTTCCTACTCAATTAGTAAATTCTATTTGGAAAAATATAAACACACTCATCTGTAAAACAAATACGTTGAATGATAATAATTTAGAAAGTGTTCAAATCTACCCTAACCCTGTAAACGATATTCTTCATATTCAGCATTCTCACACAAATTTCAAACTAAAGTTACTAGATATTTCAGGGAAAATAATTATGGAATATAAAAATGTAAACCAAATAGATATCTCAAATTTAGAAAAAGGAATATATCTATTGGAATTTGAAAATGAAGGAAATTTGAAAAGTGTTAGAGTTATAAAAAATTGAATATTTAGTCTTAAAAATCGCCGCCCCGCTCCGCTGGATTTGTAATCCTGCGGCAAATTAAATCACAACTCATACTTCAGATATAATTTAACTATCAATAAATTACTAGAAATCGAACCATTTTTTAGTATGTAGGATTCTTTCGCAGGATTAAAAATTTTCCGCAGGATTAAAAATCCAGCGGAGTGTTAATTCTGCTCCAAACCCACCTGAAAAAAAAAACGAATTACAACAATAAATACTAAACCAACGAAAAAGTCGTTTGTTTTTAGCGTGTTAGGGGTAAATTGATTAATTTAGTTTAGTGAAATTATTCGCAGGATTTACAAATCCAATAAAATATGGTCTTGTGAATGTAAACACAATACAGGTACAGATTGTCCTCCATTGGCATATGCTCCAGTATCTACACTTAGAACAGTAAATTATAATTAATCATAACCACCTTTTTACATTAAACGTGTAAAATCATGGTTTAAAAATTTAAAAACATGAAAATAGTTTTTCTTTTATTTATTTTTTTATTCAACTGTAGTTTATTTATAAATTCTCAATTAAAATTACCAAAAGACATTCGAAAAGCATATTTACTAAGTTATAGAATTGATAATGCATTTAAAAATGCAGAATATGAAAAATGTATAAAATTATTAATCAAAAAAAAGAATTTACAAGCTCCTTTTAATGAGTTTGATTATTTGTATTATTCTAAAAGTTTATTATTATTAAATGACACGATAAATTGCGTCAAAATGCTTCAGAAAGGTATTGAAAACGGATTGTGTTGGGACGAAGGATCAGTATATGTAAATCTAATAAATCAAAGAGAATTTTCATTAGATTTTTTAAATAAAAATATAAAACAAAACTATAAATTTCACCATGCAATAAATCAAAAAAAATTAGATACATCATCAATAAACCTAATAAAGAAAATGGTAAATATTGAGCAAATGATTAGGTCAACTCCACAAACAGACTTAATACATTGGGGGGGAAATATTCAAGAAATTGATTCGATTAATTTTATAAAATTAAAACAAATATTTTCTCAATACAATAATAAAATTCCACCTCGAGACAAAATAGGTAGAGATGCAATTAACAATATTACATTAATTCTACATCATGTTTCTTATTATAAAAAATATTTTGAAGAATGTACAAATTTAATTTTTGATGCTTGTGTAAATTTTGAAGTACATCCTTCAGTCTATGCAGGGTTGTATGACAGAATTAGTTTAGATGAAAAAAAATGTGCTATATATGGTGTTATGCCTACCTATCATGATGATAAACTTTCTATCAAACTATGTGATTGTAATAAAGTAGATAAACTTAGATTAAACATCGGTCTAAATACCTTGAAAGAATTCTCAATTGAACGTAATATAGTATTGCCTGAATGCTATAAAAAATAATGAGTTAAAAAAGAAAAAAAGACTACCAGCTATAGTATATTAGTATTTGGCAACCATATCATCGTGTGGGTGGGGTTTATTCAAACAACTTATAAATACAAATAATAAAAGATACTATACTTCCACAGAAAAACACTATTGTTTTAGCATAAGTACTTTCTTCACCCCAATTTTTATCTGACTTAACTTTTAGATATAAATAAATATGGTATCCAAAGTAAATTGAAGCAAAAAAAGTTGCAATCAAAGCTATTATCATCCATTTATACTGATTCATAAATTTTCATGTTTTTTTCTCCTTACTTATTCCTTTGTAAAAAGCCGCTCCGCTGTACTTGTAATCCTGCTGCATATTAAATTTATTTCTCATTAACCAAATATACAATTACTCTTAGTATGCCACTAACATTTGCCCTATAACTTCTACTTCCAAAACACTTTCCATATCCTGATAATTGCTAGCAGATGAATATTTCCAATGAAATCCTTCTTTTACATATCCTGCTTTAACCGGATTGTTATGAATGTAATTTATTTTTTCCCATGTAAATTTTGGACTATAAATTTCTATTGCATGATTACCAACCTGCCAAAATTTATAGTTTTTGTGTTTTACACTATTCTCAGCTTCTTCTACAAATTGTTTTAACATCCATTCTCGTCTACTTTCAGGTTCGTTTTGAATTTGAAATATTATCTTTTTGGAAGTAAACTTTTTGAAATCTCTAATCACATCTTTTAATTCGAATGGTTCATTTGTATTAACCAACATGTGAATATGATTGCTCATAATACAATAGGCATAAATATTTAACCCTTTTTCTTTTTGACAATATTTTAGAGACTCAATAATTGCATCACAATGGTTTTTTCGTGTGAATACATCAACCCAATTTACTACTGTCATGGTGATGTAATACGTCTTATTTTCTTTGATGTTTTGCTTAACTCCTTGTTCCATTTACCTGAAGTTAAAAAGAAATGAATGATATCTTATCTGGATTTAATAATTTTTTAAAGATTTTTTCATAGGATTACAAATCACCGCAGGATTACAAATCAACGCAGGATTACAAATCCAGCGGAGCGGCGCGTTTGCATGTTTACAAATCCTTTGGAACATAACAAATAATTTAAATACCTTTACTTTTGTATAAACAATATATGTCCTATGGAACTATTATTTTGCTCATCAAACGAAAAGAAAAAAATTGAGATTCAACAAAAAGTTGGAAGGGATTATACGATTTTAAATCTAAATGATTTGGGCCACACTGAAGACATCCCAGAAACTGCAGACACTTTTGCTGGAAATGCACTTTTAAAAGCAGAATTTGGTTTCCAAAAATACGGGAAACCTTGTTTCTCGGATGATTCTGGTTTGGAAGTGGAAGCGTTAAATAATGCACCTGGAGTTTATTCAGCACGATACGCAGGAGAACCAAGAAGCGACGAACGAAATATGGAAAAACTTCTTCAAGCATTGGAAGGAGTAGAAAATAGAAATGCTTGTTTTAAAACAGTACTTGCATACATCGATAATTCAGGAAAAGAACATTATTTTGAAGGAAAAATTGAAGGTACAATTACCAAAGAAAAACGAGGAGATGGAGGTTTTGGTTATGACCCAATTTTTATTCCGAACGGATTTGATAAAACCTTTGCAGAATTAAGTTTAGAAGAAAAAGGAAAAATCAGTCATCGCGCGTTGGCTGTTGAAAAATTCATCAAACACTTAAATCAAGAAAATTAAAGCAATAAGTGTTTTTTTAATTTAAACATTTCTGAAATCCCGTTGTTTATACTTTAAAATCAACGGTTATGGGCAAAAAAGAAAATACACTTTCAAAATCTACTATATTGTCTTGGTGGATGGACGATGTTCTTGAAGAACAAAAACCAAAAAATGTCTATACTTTTTGTAAAAAACATAAAATAGAAGAATCTGAATTTTATAAATTCTACAATTCACTAACCCACCTTGAACATGGAGTTTGGGTAGCGTTTTACGATAACACGTTAGATTTGCTTCATCAAAATGAGTCATTCAAAGAATATGATGATCAACATAAATTGATTTCTTTTTATTTTACCTTTTTTGAAGTACTAACATTAAATCGTTCATACGTTCTAGAGGTACTACCTACTGAATTTACTGATTTTCAAAAATTGAAACAATTAGAAGAGCTTCGTAAATCTTTCAAAATATTTATATCTGCGAATATTGATTTAAAACAACCTTCAGGAATTCTAGAACAGCTCACCAAATATACAGGAAACATAACCCAGGAAGGATATTGGATTCAATTACTGTTTATCTTACATTTTTGGGTACACGACACTTCTGAAAATTTTGAAAAAACAGATATACTCATTGAAAAAATTGTCACAACATCTGCTGATTTAATACCTACAAAACCTTTAGAGAACTTACTTGATTTAGGGAAATTCCTATTCAAAGAAAAATTCAATTTATTTAAATAACCGACACTATGAAAAGCCTGAATAAAATTCCAACAGGAAAAATTGAACGCGCAGGACAGTTACTAAAAACAGGCTTAAAAGTAGGGACAAACTATGTTTCATACTATGGAGAGAAATTAGTTAACCCTTCTTTAACAAAAGAAAAACTCCACGAAAACAATGCAGAAGATATCTACGATGGATTGAAAAACATGAAAGGAAGTGCCTTGAAAGTTGCACAAATGTTAAGTATGGACAAAAACATTATGCCTCAAGCATATGTCGAAAAATTTTCCTTGGCTCAATTTTCAGTACCACCTTTATCTGCTCCATTGGTTCGTAAAACATTTTTTAATCAATTTGGTAAATATCCTGAACACATCTTCGATACATTTTCACAAGAAGCAATTCACGCTGCAAGTATAGGACAAGTTCACAAAGCAACTAAAGGAGACAAAACATACGCAGTTAAAATTCAATATCCTGGAGTAGCTGACAGTATCAAATCAGACTTAGCAATGGTGAAACCCTTTGCAATGCGCATGTTCAACCTGAAAGGAAGCGATACCGAAAAATACTTTAAAGAAGTTGAAAACAAACTGCTTGAAGAAACAAATTACCAACTTGAATTAACCCAAAGTGAACGTTTTGCAAATGCCTGTAAACACATTCCAAACATGATTTTCCCTCAATATTTTGAAGAATATTCTACTTCAAAAATCCTTACAATGGAATGGATGGACGGAAAACACTTATCAGAATACACCAAAGAAGAAAATACACAGGAACACCTGAATCAACTTGGTCAAGCATTGTGGGATTTTTATCAGTTTCAATTTCACAAAATGCGAGAAGTACATGCTGATCCACATCCTGGAAATTTTTTAATAAATGAAAATCACCAATTAATCGCGCTAGACTTTGGATGCTTAAAACAAATTCCTGAAGAATTCTATACTCCCTATTTCGAGTTAGTAAGACCAGAAATCTTAAATAACGAAGCGGAGTATATCGCGCGTATGCGAAAATTAGAAATCATTCGACAAGACGACACTCCAGATGAAATCAAATTAATTGCAGATTTTTTTCACGAACTTTTAAGTTTATTCACCCAACCATTTAGACAAGAAACCTTTGATTTTTCAGATGCTACTTTTTTTGCTCAAATAGCCAATTTAGGTGAACAAGTGATGAAAAATGAAACCTTAAAAAAATTAAATGGTAACCGAGGGTCTAAACATTTCTTATATATCAATCGCACTTTTTTTGGTTTATACAACCTTCTTTTTGATTTAAAAGCAAAAATTGTTACAGGGTATTAATCCCATAAAAATCTATTATACTTTTCATTAAATCATTCAATTGTTTTTATAGTTGATCTTTTTTAATTGTTCTTTAATTTAACAGAATGATTAAAGATTGGCTAAAAAATAATAAAATCGTAGTCGCTTCTAAACATGAAAAAGAAAAAGTGATTAAACCACTTTTTGATGCTATTTATAACTGTACGTTTTTATCAAGTGAAATAGATACCGATTTACTAGGCACATTTTCAGGTGAAATTGAGCGAACACTTTCTCCCTACGAGACTGCTTTTGAAAAATGTCGAATGGCATTCAAAACAACAGATGCTGATTTTGCTATCGCAAGTGAAGGTTCTTTCGGACCTCACCCCACTTTATTTTTTGTTCCAGCCGATGAAGAATTTCTCCTTTTTATTAGCAGAGACGAAAAGCTTATTATCTGGGCAAAACACATTTCCACAGAAACAAATTTTAATAAAATAGAAAATCCTAATCGTGAAGAATTATCTGATTTTTTAGAAAAAGTACAATTTCCATCACACAAAGTAATTTTAAAAAGTAATACCAGAATTGAAAAAGGAATAGATGATTTAAATGTTCTCAATCAATTAATTCAAGTAAGTAAGTTACAAAATGAATCTTTCAGCATCGAAACCGATATGCGAGCGCACTGTAATCCAACAAGAATGAAAGTGATCGAAGAAACAACGGTTAAACTTCTTGAAAAACTCAATTCTTTATGTCCTTCCTGTGAAACACCCGGATTTTCAGTTCAAGAGGTAATCAAAGGTTTGCCATGTGCTCAATGTGGTTTGAAAACTGAATCTACTTTGAAACACATAAAAATCTGTACAACTTGTAATCACAAAGAAGATATTTTCTATCCTAGAGGAATCCAAGCAGAAGATCCAATGTACTGTCCGTTTTGCAACCCTTAAAATAATTAAGATGAAAGAAAACAAATTAGATATTTATTTTGCAAAATCATTTTTGGACAAAGGTGAATTAGTAGCCATTCCAACTGAAACAGTATATGGTCTTGCAGCCAACGCTTTCAACAAAGAAGCTGTTGAGAAAATCTACGAATTAAAGAAAAGACCAACAAATAACCCATTAATTATACATTGTCACTCTATAGAACAAATTGAGCAATTTGTTACAGAAATTCCAAAAGAGGCTTATGAATTAGCTAAGCAATTTTGGCCTGGTCCTTTAACCATTTTACTTAAAAAAAATGATTTGATTCCTGACTATGTAACTGCTGGTTCTGAATATGCAGCTTTTAGAATACCCAATCACTCTTTGACCCTGGAACTTCTACAACAACTTGATTATCCTCTAGTCGCTCCAAGCGCAAATCCTTCCAATAGAATAAGTCCGACAAAAGCTATTCATGTTTATGATTATTTTAAAAGCGCTATTCCCTATATATTAGATGGAGGAGATTGTACAGAGGGGATTGAATCAACTATAGTTCATTTTGATGAAAAGAATGCTAAAATTTTAAGACCCGGCTCAATCACTTTTCAACAACTTTTTTATGTAATACCTTCCATAGCTATAGATCAAGAAGTTCAAGAGAAACCTATTGCACCAGGATTATCTAAAAAACATTACTCACCTATTACAGCTTTCAAAGTAATTGATAAAATTGACTTGAGATCAATCATAGAATACAAATCAAAATTCAATAAAATTGCAGTAATCACTTGTAAAAAAGAACACGTTTCAATAGTAGAAATCGATTTTTACTGCTACTCTGAAAATGGTGATATTGACCAAATTGCAACAAATTTATATGAATTGTTACTATCAGTAGATTCAAAAGGTTATGATCTCATCATATCTGAACTGGCTCCAGAGGTAGGTAAAGGAATAGCGATTAACAATCGTCTTAAAAGAGCAAATAATACTAATTTATGAAAACATTAATTAAAAACATCACTTTCATTAATGAAGGGAAAACCAACCAAGGTGATATTCTTATTGTTAATGAAAGAATTGAAAAAATTGCAGAAAACATTACTATTTCGAAACAAGAAAATTTTGTAACAATTGATGGTAGCGGAAAAATTTTGATACCCGGTACTATCGATGATCAAGTACATTTTCGAGATCCAGGTTTAACGCATAAAGCAACCATTGAATCCGAATCTAAAGCAGCGATTGCAGGTGGGGTTACGAGTTTTATGGATATGCCTAATACAATTCCAAATACACTTACACAAGAATTATTAGAGGAAAAATATGCTTACGCTAAAAAACATTCATTGGCAAATTATTCTTTTTTCATGGGAATTACACAACATAATCTGGACGAAGCACTCAAAACAGATAAAGAATGGGTATGCGGAATAACAGATGATGGTTTATATTTCAATAACAATAGTATTCTTGCTAACCATCCTGAATTTGTTGAAAAACTATTTTCATCGACAGATCACTTAATTGCTTTACATAGTGAAAATGAAGCTCGTATTGAAGCTAATTTTGAAAAATATAAAAAGATTTATGGGGAAGATATTCCTGTCAAATACCACGGAGAAATCAGAGATGAAATGGCTTGTTTAGAGAGTACTAAAACCCTACTTAAATTAGCAAAATCTACAGATGCTCGTTTGCATTTATTTCATGTTTCTACAGGACGTGAAGCATTACTTTTAGACAATCAAACTTTCTTACGAAATAAAAAAATAACTGCTGAAGCGTGTGTACATCATCTTTGGTTTAATGATACTGATTACGAACGATTAGGAGCGAAAATTAAATGGAATCCTTCCATTAAAACAGAAGCAAATAGAGCACTTTTGTTTGATTCTCTTATCAATAACCATATTGATATCATTGCTTCTGATCATGCACCACATTTATTATCAGAAAAAGTTGGTCCTTACTCAAAAAAGATGTCTGGCGCACCAATGGTTCAACATAATTTACCTTGTATGTTAGAATTTCACAAAGATGGTAAAATAAGCTTAGAACAAATCGTACAAAAAATGTGTCACGGACCTGCAGAAATTTATCGTATGATAGACAGAGGGTATATTCGTGAAGGATATTTTGCAGACTTAGTAATCATTGACTTACATCAAACTTCCTCTACTCCATTGTATTATAAATGTGGTTGGGGACCTATGGAAAATTATACTTTTAGAACAAAAATCGAAAAAACGTTTGTAAACGGTCATTTAGTGTATGACAATGGAACATTTCCTTCCGACAGTAAGGGGAAACGACTTCAATTCGAAAAAGAAAGAAAATAGATGATTGAAACCGACAAAAAACATGTTTGGCATCCCTTTACACAACATCAAACTGCTGAAAATCCTTTGCATATTGTAAAATCAAAAGGCATTTATTTGATTGATAAAAAAGGCGACAAATACATAGATTGCAATTCTTCATGGTGGGTAAACATTCACGGACATAATTACCCACCCTTGATGAAAGCTATAAAAAAACAAATTAAAAAAATTGATCATATCATTTTTGCTGATGCCACACATACACCTGCTATTCAACTAGCTGAACAAATTTGTGGTTTATTGCCAAAAGAATTTCAGAAAGTATTTTATAGCGACAATGGTTCTACTGCGGTCGAAGTAGCAATCAAAATGGCCTTACAATATTGGTCAAATATCGGAACTCCAAAAACAGAGGCAATAGCTTTGAAAGGGGCATATCACGGAGATACTTTTGGAGCTATGTCAGTAGGTGAACGAAATTATTTCAACAAACCTTTCGAACCTCTATTCTTCGATGTACATTACCTTGATTTTCCTACAATAGAAAATGAAAATCGAATTTTAGTAGAAGCAGAAGAAAAATGTAAAAAAGGAAAAATTGCGTTTGTAATTGTAGAACCATTAGTTCAAGGAGCAGCTGGAATGCGTATTTATTCCAAAAATTTTTTAAACGAACTAGTTAGAATTGCGAGAAAAAACAACGTACTTGTCATTTTTGATGAAGTAATGACTGGTTGGGGTCGTTTAGGTACTTGGTTTGCTTTAAATCAATTAGAAGAAAATCCAGATTTTATTTGCCTTTCTAAAGGACTAACAGGTGGAGTCTTTCCCTTAGGAGTAACTGTAACGTCAAACCGAATTTATAATGCTTTTTTATCTAGTGAAACAAAACATGCTTTTTTACATGGACACTCTTTCACTGCAAACCCAATAGCTTGTTCAGTGGCACTAAAAAACATAGCACTTTTAAAAGATTCTAAAGTATGGAAAAGGATACATTCCATTGATAAACAACTTAAACAATTTGTAAAAAAACACGAATCTAATCCGAAAATTCAATCTATAAGAAGCATAGGAACCATTTTAGCTTTTGAATTAAATCAATTTGGAGAGAAAGATTATTTCTCAAAAAACAATCATTTGCATTACAAAAAATTAAGAGATAAAAAATTATTCATAAGGCCATTAGGTAATACTATTTACTTAAATCCTCCTTATTGTATTCATAAAAAAGAATTAAAATATATCTTTAAAACTTTTGAAACCATTTTTGAACTTTAACTGTTTGAATCATATGAAAAAAATTATAGCTATATTGATAGGTATTTTCGGTGTTGTTTATCATGTTGATTCACAACAAAATTTATTCAATATACCCTCTGGTGATATCACTCCTAAAAATAAAATTTTCTATCAACATCAGTTTAATGTATACAATTCGAATTTGGACTCAAAATCTCATTTTGTTTATGGAATTGGAAACGGTTTTGATATAGGTTGTAATTTGATTATGAAAAGTAATAGTTTGAACCCTCCATTTAAAAGAATTGGAGTAAATATTGATAAAACAAATGGTGGACTATTTCCACTTTTATTATTAACACTTCAAAAACAATTTAAATTAAATGAAAAAATTAACATTAATATTGGTTCTCAAGTTGGTAGTAATATCCATTATATAACAAATACCAATCTAGCCCACTTTAATTATGCTGTAGGAACTTATTTTTTTAATCCATATTCTAGAATAAATTTTGGACTATATTATGCTAACTCAGTTTTTACAGGAAATAGAAATAATACAAATTTTATGTTCGGTTACGAAACCAAAATCACAAAACACTTTTACCTCATGGGCGATTGGATATTAGGTAAAAATGATATTGGTGAAGGTGTTGTCGGATTTATGTATATTGTTAATAAAAGATTTCAAATATGTTCAGGATTACTTATACCTAATAACACAAAATATACTGGACTAGTGCTTGAATTAAACTTACTTGGTTGGGACTATAATTAAAATTTTTCATACCAAGCAAAATGCTTATTTATGATATCTTCTTTATTATTTTTAATATAGTCTATAAATGCACTTGCAACTGGAGAAAATTTTTTGTTTTTCTGCCATATAAGTTGCCAATTAGAAATAATCGGAAATTCACTTACGTTGATAATTTTTAAATCTTGTTGCTTTAGTTCATTTTTTATTCCTATAAGTGGCATAATAGAAGATCCTAATCCAGCGAGTATCGCCTGCTTAACTGCTTCGTTAGATGTTAGTTCTAGCTTTTTTTGAAGTTTTATTCCTTTATAATTAAAATATTGTTCCATGGTATATCTTGTCCCTGAACCGGATTCTCTATAAATAATTGGAAGTTCTTCAAAAATGGAAAAATCTTGTGTTTCTTTTTCGTCTATCTGAGTTTCACGACCTGTAACTAAAAATAATTTATTCTGTAGTAATTCTAAATGTTCGATATTCATATTTTCAGGCAAAACAGAAACCAATGAAAAATCAACCTCATTATTAGCGATATTCTCTATTACTTTTGCCTTATTGGTTACATCTAGAGTCAACTCAACACCGGGGTGTAATTTCAAAAAATCCGTTAGAAAATAAGGCAACACATATTTTCCAGTTGAAACCACTGTTAATTTCAATCTTCCCGTCATCTGTCCTTTATAAGCTAAGGTCTTAAAATTTATTTCTTGGACCTGGTTTAAAATTTGTTCAGCAGCCATAGCAATCTCCATACCAAAATCTGTAACATACAACTGACGACCAACAACTTCAGTTAAAGGTATATCAAATTGATTTTGAAAATTTTTTAACTGAATTGAAACTGCAGGTTGTGTCAAATGTAATTCCTCTGACGCTTTTGTTATACTTTTCGTTTGAGCAATCTTTAAAAAGATTTGTAATTGACTAAGTGTATAATTCATAAAATTATTTAATGAAATCCATTTCAAATATAAATAAAAATTATTAATTCAAAACTTTAAACTTTGCAAAAATAAACTAATCATGAACTTTAACTTGTTATTTGAAAATTTAACCAATCCAGCTCTACTTTTCTTCGTTTTAGGAATTATTGCTGTCAAAGTAAAAAGTGATTTAGAAATTCCGCCTTCTACATCTAAATTCATTTCCTTATACCTACTATTTGCAATAGGATTTAAAGGAGGACAAGAATTGGCACATAGTCATTTTTCAATGGAAATTATCTGGACTTTGATATTCGGAATGATCCTTGCGATAGTAATTCCATTCTACACTTTCTTTTTGTTAAAACGTAAATTAAGTATCGAAAATTCAGGTGCGATTGCTGCAGCCTACGGTTCAGTAAGTGCTGTAACTTTTGTAACTGCCTTAGCTTTTCTAGAATTTCATAAATTAAAATCAGATGGCCACATGGTAGCTGTAATGGCACTAATGGAAGCTCCTGCTATTATTGTAGGTGTAGTATTGATCAGAATGTTTAGTAAAGAAAACAATCATACAACTAAAATCAAAGATCTTATTATTCACTCTTTCACCAATGGAAGTGTATTATTAATTATAGGAAGTTTAATTATCGGTTTAATTGCGAATGACAAAGCAGCCGAGGGCATCAAACCATTTACCACAGATTTATTCAAAGGTTTCTTGGCCATCTTTTTATTAGATATGGGAATTAATAGTGGAAAGAAATTAAGTGACTTCTTTAAAAATGGATGGTTTACAACTGCCTTTGCAATTGTAACTCCTCTAATTAATGGATGTGCAATCGCTTACCTTAGTCAATTTGTCACACCTGAAATTGGTAATCGATTTATCTTAGCCGTACTTGCTGCTAGCGCATCCTATATAGCTGTACCAGCTGCAATGAAAATAGCAGTACCGAAATCAAATCCAAGCATCTATTTACCGATGGCTCTAGCAGTAACTTTCCCTTTTAACATTACAATAGGAATGCCTATATACTTAGGACTAATTATGTTGTAGAAGAATAGAAATTAGAAAAAAGAGGAAAACTTATAGTGAGCATTAAAAATATTAATTTTTAGACATCTAATACACTTTCCCCTTACTATTTGTTTTAATTATAATTCTATATGAAGATGCATCTCCTCCAGATCGAGATATTCGATACTTTGAATTTGGAAGTAGTTTAAAATCATTATTTTCTATCAAGCTATCTTTATATCCGTATGTCATCCTATAATTTGTATCGATTTTATGAACATAAATAGATTGTAATGGTTTAATTAATTTATTTTTCCATTCAAGTCTGTATCTTTTATGAAATCCTACATTTTCTATAACTAAAACCCTAATAGACTTACTATTACTAGAATTTATTGTTTGACTTTTTAAATCAAAATGAATTTGATTTCCATCACAAGATGAAAATAATAAAATCAAAAAAAGAAAAAATGAAACCCTAAAAGTCATTCATCATCAAACATAAACCATTATTTCTTGTCCATCGCAGAATCATAACGAAAAAAGAAATTCATCCAAAGTAACCTTGCACCTCTAAAAACCACAGGCATCATACCCAAAATTCCGAGAATTACTAAAAAAATAAATTGAAAAGCATCTAAATGAAAAAACCAAGTATTTAATACCCATAGAGTAACGAATACTGCTACCATCATTGCATAACTAACGTACATAGCTCCGTAGAAAAATCCAGGTTCTTTTTCATATTTTAAGTTGCAATTGGAACAATTTTCGTGCATTTTATCAAATCCTAAAGTAAAAGCGTGACTTTTCACAAAAACGTCTCCATGATGACAACGAGGACATTTATTTTTAGCCATAGAGTATATAATTGGTGACATAATCGTTTTTTTTTAAGCGTGTTGATTTACTATTTTTATTAATTCTTGTGCCATAACAACACCAGATTGTCTCCACTTTATTTGTCCACCTTTAAATAAAACTAACGTTGGAACTCCTCTCACTTGGTATGCAGCAGCAGCTTTTGGATTTTTATCTACATCAATTTTAATTACCTTAACTCTATCTCCTAACTTACTTTTAAAGTCTTCTAAAATTGGGGACATCGTCTTACAAGGACCACACCAAGTAGCATAAAAATCAACTAAAGTTGGTGTATTGCTTTTAATGATATCGGAAAAAGATGCGCTCATGATTTTAATGTTTTATACTTCAAAAGTACTATTTTAATGAAACAAATATCAGCAACAAATGTTACATAAAATATGATTTTGATTATCTTTCTGCTAATTTATAATTCACCAAAGATATGTTAACAGGTATTCCCAATTCTGTTTTTGATTTTTTACATGATATCAAAGAAAATAATAATCGTGAATGGTTTTCAGAAAATAAAGAACGATACCAAAAACAACATGCTCTTGTAGTTGAATTTGCAGATGAACTCATCAATAAAATGCAAACCATTGATAGTATTGAAACTCCATCAGGAAAAAAATCAATTTTTAGAATTTATAAAGATGTTCGATTTTCAAAAGATAAAGCACCTTACAAAACTAACATTGGTGGAGGTTTAACTCGTGCTACTAAATACCTCCGCGGGGGATATTACTTTCATATAGAACCTGGAAATTGTTTCATTGGTGGAGGATTTTGGGGGCCAAATCCAGATGATTTAAAACACATTCGTGAGCAAATTGCAGCTGACCCGCAACCACTACGTGAAATTCTTGATTCAAAAGAATTCATCACACATTTTGGAGAACTTCAAGGGGAAAAACTTAAATCAGCACCTAAAGGATTTGATAAAAATCACCCTGCAATTGATTTGTTAAACTTCAAACAATTTTTGTTAGTGAAGTCTTTGAAAGATGAGGAAGTAATGGACGACAAATACTTAGAAACTCTTTTCGAAACATTCAAAGCAATGCGCCCATTCTTCGATTATATGAGCGAAATTTTAACTACCGATTTGAACGGAGAATTAATTGTTTAAATTATTTTTTATTCCATTCTTCGATAGAAACTTTGTTCATATCTATGTTTGCTTGATTTTTAGCTTTTTCACTTGCTAAAAGAGCTTTTTTTGCTGTAGTAATAGCTCCCTTGTAATCTCCAAGTTCTGCTTGAATCAATGATTTCGTTCTCAACATCCAATAAGCATCTTCTCCTTGTATTTCAATTGCTTTTGACACCCAGTCTAATGCTTTCTTTAAATCAATTTTTTCTTTGTAATAATAACTACCAGCATTAAAATACTCACCAGCAGTAGGTCCAGCCATCAACTTATCAATTCCTCCAACTACTTTTTTACGGGTGTTTACTTGAAAAGGAAAAATCACTTTTGTTTTATCCCAAGCCAAAATTAATTGACCATTATTTACATCTACTTGTTGAATATCAATCGTGAAAAACTCGTAAGCATCCGTTAAATTCTTAACTATCGATTGGGTTTTCAAAGCAACCTTAGTTTCATCCCAATTTCTTGGTTCTCCCCAATTTAATGTGTCTTTGTAAAAATAAAGATCCCATGATTCTTTACTTGGTTTAGTAAAGATCGCATATGTCCCTTTTTTCAAGGTGTCTTTACCAAAAATTAAATCGTCACTTGTTTTAATTAATGTATTTTCATTTGCACCTGTTCTCCAAATTTTATCAAACAGTACAACATTTCCGAAAACGGTTCTTCCCTTTACACTTGGTCTAGAATAGCTTACTGAAACATCCGTCACACCAATACGTTGTTCGATTTTCCCTTGAGGACTTACTTTTGGGAATTGAATTTGTGAGTAGCCATTAACAGCAAAAGATAAGGCAATACAAACAATAATTTTTTTCATTTTTAATTCTATTTAGTTCGCTTAAAAATTAAAACAATAACTTGATTTCATTGTTCGATTTGTATAAAAATAGTGTCATTTTAAATTTTTGTTCATAATTACGATATAAAATTTTAAATTCAATCTTATTTTTAAATCGATACTTTTAAATAAACAACTTTTCATATGCTAAACTTCGAATTCAAAAACCCTACTAAAATTATTTTTGGTAATGACACAATCAGTCAATTAAATAAAGAAATACCTTCAAACTCTAAAATTCTACTTTTATTTGGTGGTGGTAGTATCAAACTTAACGGCATTTACGAGGAAGTTAAAGAAGCTTTAAAAGGATATGAAGTAATCGAATTCGGAGGTATTCCTGCTAATCCAGAATATGAAATTTTACTTGATGCATTAAAAATTATCAAAGAACAAAATATAACTTATTTATTAGCAGTTGGTGGTGGTTCAGTCATTGATGGAACTAAATTTTTATCCTCTGCTGCATTTTATGAAGGTGAAAATCCATGGGATATTCTTGAAAAAGGAATTCGTACTGAAATCGGAATGCCTTTTGGAACTGTATTAACATTACCTGCAACAGGTTCTGAAATGAATTCGGGTGCAGTTATTTCACGAAGAAGTACAGATCAAAAATTAGGAATGGGTGGCCCCGGTTTATTTCCTCAATTTTCGGTTTTGGACCCAAAAGTCATTCAATCGATACCTAAAAAACAACTAGCCAACGGAGTGACTGACGCTTTTACACACGTACTTGAACAATATATGACCTATCCAACAGGTGCTTCATTACAAGACCGATTTGCTGAAAGTATTTTGCAAACACTGATTGAAGTTGGCCCAATCATCATTGAAAACCCTTACCACTACGAAATAGCAGCAAATTTTATGTGGTCTTGTACGATGGCATTAAACGGATTAATTCAAAAAGGTGTCCCAACTGATTGGGCAATCCATGCAATGGGACACGAATTAACGGTTTTCTTTGGTATTGATCACGCTAGAACTTTAGCAATCATTTGTCCTAGTCATTACCGCTACAATTTCGAAACTAAAAAAGCAAAATTAGCTCAATGTGCTGAACGTATTTTTGGTATTCAATCTGGTTCTGTTGAAGAAAAAGCGACGGCTTGTATTCAACAATTCGAACATTTTTTCCATAAACTTGGCATCCCTACTCGATTATCTGCTTATACGGATGATTACCTTGGTACTGCAGAACGAATTGAAGCTCGATTTACTGAAAGAGGATTATTAGGGATTGGCGAACATCGAAAATTAACACCTGCAGATGTGAGACAAATTGTGAGCATGACATATTAATTATGATTTATGATTTATGAATGATGAATGATGAATTTTTGTTAACCCCGTTAGAAATTTGTCTTACAAACAATTACAAAAATGGGATGGTTGCTTATTTAAAAGCACATCCTGAATGTTGGGAGGAAGCAATCGAACTAGCAGTTACGAACAAACAACCTTATTCTTGGAGAGCCGCTTGGTTATTGTGGTCTTGTATAGAAAAAAATGACACTCGAATTCAACCCCATATTCAATCTTTAATAGAGGGATTAAAGGATAAAAAAGATGGACATCAACGCGAATTACTTAAGATTTTAATTGTAATGGAGCTTTCTGAAGAACAAGAAAGTAACTTGTTGGATTATTGTATTCGACTTTGGAAAGAAAGTCAAAAAACACCTTCTGTTAGGTACACTACATTTAGATTTATACATAAAATCGCTTTAAAATATCCAGAATTGAGTAATGAAATAAAGTTCTATACAGAAAAAAAATATGTCGAAACGCTTTCACCTGGAGTGCGAAAATCTATTAATAAATTAATCCAAACCTTATAAAACCAAAAAGGACTTCCCGTAGAAAGTCCTTTAAGTTATTTAACCCTGTAGTTGTTAAATTTGATCCGTACATTCTTTAACGGTAGAAATTTACTTTAGTTACATTTTAATTGAAAAAAAATTAAAATCTTGAAAGATCATTCATTAACCATTTTAACTTCAAATAATTAACCATTAATTTAACTTCAATCTCGATCAATTTATTTTCAGAAGATAAATAAGCTTGTTCTCTCGTATTCACTAAAAAAAGAGAACTTTCTCCCATATCAAAATGAATCAATTCAGCATCTCTTAATTTTCTAGAATGTTCTACCAATCGTTTCTGCGTCTCTAGAGCTGCTCGAACTTGATTTAATTCATTCTGCAACGTTTGAATTTTTACTTGATATTCTCGCTTTTTCACTGAATAATCTAAGTTTGCATTCTCAAGCTTTAGCCTAGTCTGTTTTAATCCACCTCGTTCTTTTCTTAAAAACAAGGGTATATATCCTGTTACCCCTAATTTATAATTCTGGGTAGAAAATGCTGCCAATGATTCATTACCAATAGGTTTAGTTAATAAATTATAATTTAAATTTAAAGTAGGTTTCAATTGCTCTTTTTTCCATTTCAATTCCAACTCTAACTGTTCAATTTTATAAAAAGCCTGCTGAACAAGGGGAAGCGTATCTACATTATCTCCAACATTAATTATATTATCTGTTATCAGATCTAATTTTCGTTGCGGTTTAATATATTCAGGAATTAAAATTGGTTGAATTGAATCATTCCAAACAAAAGTTGATGCTACCAATTTAGTATTTGCTAAATTATTTTTCGATTGTAATCTATCAATCGTTCTATTTTCTAACAGTATGAGAGCTTCTACAGTATCTATAGGTGGAGTGTCACCGGTTGCAACTTGTGATTTCACTGCATCAAAACGTTGTTTCGCTAATTGATAACCTTCGTCAGCAATCATAAATTTTCTATAGGCTTCAGTCCACAACCAATAAGAAGAGTAAGCATCTAACAACAAATCATTTAATACAACTTGTCTCTCCAAAACTCCCATCTGTAAAATATTTCTAGACTGTTGAAGTTGTAATCTCCGTTCATCATAAAATAAACCTTGTCCTAAAGGGATTTCAACTCCCATATACCATAGACCGCTACCAGGAACATACATGTCATCACTCAGATAATTTCCTCGATTCGCTTCATATCCTGACTTTAAATTAGCACCGATCCATGTTGGAATTTTCAGACTAGTATTTGAAGTCCAATAATACTCTTTGCCATCCATTTGTTTTTGACCAATATTTGAGGATACAGACGGATCAAAGGTTCCTTTTGCTTTTAAACGTTCAGCTTCTCCTATTTTCTGAATATTCATCGCCTTGGATACAAAAGGATGATTTTTATAAACCAACATTTTATAGGTTTCAAACGAAAGTGAATCCTGAGCTTGAAAACGGAAAACAATCAAATTGGTAATTAATATTATGATGAAAAATCTCATATGAAATTATTATTAATGATTGACTTTACTACTCACTAATGACTAATGACTAATCACTTCTTACTTTTTTTCAACGAATTGTTATTCACTTTACCTTCATAATATTCTGGAGGGAAACCATTTAGATTTCTCCAAAGTTCATACCAAACAGGTACGTCATTAAGTAAAGTAAAGGTCTTAACACCACCTCCTACTCTTAAACCAACAGGCCACTTTTTATCATAATCTTCAGGAACAGCCAAAACACGGTACATTCCGTTTGAACTCGTGAAATTATCCATAGCTAGAATTTTTCCACCAAAAGTACCAAAAGAAGCATCTGGCCATCCGCCAAAAACAATAGCAGGCCATCCGTCAAATTGCAATCGAACATGTTCTCCTTTTTTCATCAAAGGATAATCCATTGGTTCTATGTAAAATTCTACCGCTAAATCATATTTTTCAGGCATAACGGTTAAAAGTTCTTCTCCTTCTTTCAATATTTCACCTTTACCAGATCTTACAAGTTTTGTAACATAACCTGTATTAGGTGCTGTTACATAGTAATATCCTTTTCGAATCTTATAATTTGACAATTGATTTTCTAATTTAGATTTATTAGAGGAAGCATCTTGCTGATCGGAAATGACTGAAGAAATTTCTGACTCAACTTTTGAAATTTTTTCTAGATATTCACTTTCAACATTTGTAAAATCTATCTGAGCATTAATTAATTCATTTCTTGAAATAATTAGTTTATTTTCCTGTGCAATCGTTTTAGCCATTGTTTCTTGCAACTTGACATTTGCATTTTCAACATCTCTTAATGATTTCAATCCTTTTTCGTTCAATTCAATCATTCTTTTTTGTTGTTTTTCAGCAATTTTATATTGTGCATTTAAAGATATGTAATCAACACTGTCAGATTTTACTTTTACCCTTGCCTGTTTAAGTTTATTCTTAGCTTGTTTAATTTTTAACCCCTTCATCACATTAAATGCTGAGAGCTGTCTTTCTAATGCCTCAATTTTACGAGGGTAAGCTTCAATCCTTTTCGTTTTACAATCAACCTGATCAGAAGTTCTATTTACTAAAGATGGATCGAAATAATCACTTTTAACTTCGCTAATAAAAACTAATGTATCTCCTTGATTTACAAAATCACCCTCTTTAACATACCATTTTTCTAATCTACCAGCAATAATAGTATGAACAGTTTGAGGACGTTGATCAGGGTATAATGTTGTAAGGTAACCTTTGGAACTGACATTTTGGGTCCATGGCAAT
>VFQS010000895.1_pt1 | contig 29561 bp, 33 predicted proteins | sample 3512361 | NCBI WGS metagenome assembly VFQS01 (sample SAMN10412375, study PRJNA504923) | tailings metagenome | isolation source: Relicate 1 Philex TSF3 active mining | place: Philippines
ATCTAATCAATGGTGATCTAAAAATGACTCAGTTGTTTGGTACTGAGCTATTTAGCAACGATCACTGGATTGAAGATGGAGATCTAATCACTCCTATGATGTGGGGTGAGCCCATGACTCAGCTTCCTATCTTTCCTTTAAATGGTGAAGTGACTCTAGAAGCTCCTATGTTAACTCCGTTAATTGACAAAGAAATTGCTCTCTATAATAAAGTATCTCGTCGTAATCACCTAATGTATGGCGCTTCTACCTTTACTCCTGTTGTTTTCTCAGACATGAGTAATGAAGACTTTTCTAGTGTAGTAAATGCTGGCTTAGGTTCTTGGATTAAGCTAGGCTCTAACGACAAAATTGATGCTTTCCGTACTCCAACAGATGCTCTAGCGGATATGGATCGAGCTATCGAAGCCTCTCTTGCAGAAATGACTCGTATGGGCGTTCGTATTCTAGCGCCTGAGGGTGACCAATCTGGTATTGCACTAGAAATTCGTAATTCTAGTTTAACAGCTCAGCTAGGGCTCCTTAATAACAAACTCTCTGCTACTATGGGTGAAGTTCTTAAGCTAATGCTTCGTTGGCGTTATGGTAAAGAGCTAGAAGTTGAAGAGCTAGAGTTTAGGCTGTCAGCAGACTTTAACCCAACACCACTAGGCTCAGAATGGACTCGTCTAGTAACAGAATGGTATCAGAACCGACTAATTCCTCGTTCTGTATGGTTGTCTGTAGCTAAACAACATGATATCATCCCTAATGACTATGATGATGTAGCTGGTATGGAAGAAATCGGTCAAGATCCACTGATTCAAGATAACTCTGGATTAACTATAGAGGAAGGTGTATAATGTTTTTAGCAATGCTGCTTGTTTGCACTTCTGCAGAGTTATCCAGTTGTGATATTTACTACAATACTGAAAAAGTCTTTTTGACTGAAGCAGAATGTGAAGCAGATCTTGAAAAAGCTGTTAACGTAGTTATGCAACATCCTATTACTTACATTAAAACTGCTTGTACTCCTCTTCCGGGGGAGTCAGCATAATGCCTCTTAAAAAAGGTTATTCAAAGAAAACCATTTCAGCTAACATTCGTAAAGAAAAGAAAGCTGGACGTTCACAAAAACAGGCTGTAGCTATCGCATTGTCGGTAGCTGCAGAGGCTAAGAAAAAGAAATCCCGTAAGTAGATCTCCTTACTAGAGATCTCTAAACTATATTTAAAAAAGGAGATTAAAAATGGGGATTAATACTAGTATATTACGAGCTAAAGTTAAATTTAAATCTGCTTTGCGCAAAGGTAAAGCCTACGTTATGACTGCTAGACGTAAGCTAGCACTTAAAGCTGCACAACTAGCTTCTGCTACAAAACGTAAAGGTCGTATGGCTGTTGCAAGTGTTGGTGGTAATACTAAAATGTTACGTGCTAAAGTTAAAACTAAAGAGGCTTTAAAGAAAACAAAAGCTATTGCTAAAACAACAGCGTTAAAAGGAGCCATTAAGGTTATTAAAGATAAAGAGTACAAAGCTAACAAAGCTGCATATGAAAAAACTAAGGATGAACTTTATGCTCGTAGACAAAAAGCTCGTGTAGCAGAAGCAACTCGTAGACGTCAAATTAAAGCTGGTAATGCTGAAGTAGATCGTAAGCTAGCTGCTGCAAAATCAGCTGTAGCTACCGTTGAAAACTCTTATAGAAAAGCAGCTAAAGATACTCCTTGGTATGCAGTAGGGCAGAGAGAGTATAACAGAGGAATGGCAGACATTTTAGCTAAACGTGGTTCAGTGTACAAGAAGAAAAACTAAATGAGCGAAAAAGACCCTAGACTAGTAAGGGCTGGGGTTGATGGTTACAACCAGCCAAAAAGAACACCTAACCATCCTACAAAATCACATATTGTTGTTGCTAAAGAAGGTGATAAAGTTAAAACTATTCGTTTTGGTCAACAGGGAACTAAAGGTTCTCCTAAAAAAGACGGAGAGTCTGAGGCGGATGCTAAACGCCGTAAGTCATTTAAAGCTAGACATGCTGCCAATATCGCTAAAGGTAAAATGTCAGCAGCTTACTGGGCGGATAAAGTTAAATGGTAAACAACTTATTTGATAATATTCGTAAAAAAAGAGCTAGAATTAAAGCTGGTTCTAAAGAACGTATGAAAAGACCTGGGGAAAAGGGCTATCCTACAGCAGCTACTTTTCGTCAAGCAACTAAAAAGAAAAGGAAAAAGTAAATGGCAAGAAGTCGTATTACAGACACTAGTCGCAAAGACTTAATCAGCGACTCTGGTAGTGTTTTATTTTCCTTAGTCAAAGGCGAACAACTAGAGTTTCCTGTAACACTAAACTTTGTGCAAGATGCTACAGACAGCAATGCTTACGTATTTGAAGCAGTTATTGTAGAAGCAAATAACACAACTAACCAACAAACAGTAAGACCTAAGTCTATACTACCTAATGGTGTTCAAAATGTTTTGGTAGTTCGAGTACCTACAAACAGAGGTATTTGGCAAGCAGTTCAAGCATATAACAGAGAAGAAATTGTATTGTATAACGGTGTATACTACAAGCTTTTAAGTGGAGCAGCTAGAGTTTCAGCAGTGACTCCTAACTTAGATCCCGCTTGGGAAGTTACAGCTTTAAATAAAATTTATATTCAATTTCCTTCTACTCTAGCTAGCAATTATGCTGTACTGCCTACAGTAGACTCTCCTGTTTATGGTTTTTTTGAGCTAAGGATTACAGAGCCTACAGATTCAATTTATACAAGAACATGGAAACCAATTAGAGGTATGGTTGAATTTCTATTTAGTCCTACTGATATTGTTCCTGACGTATAAGGAAAACGGGCATGGCTGATAAAACTAAGAAATTAACGGTTAAATCCAACGAAGTCTTAGGAGAACAATCAAGAATCAAAGATATTGTTGTTGATATACCTGATATTAGGCTAGAAGGCCAAGCTCGTATTCCTTCGTTATCAGCTGAAATAACAACACCAGAAATCAAAGCCTCTGCTAAAGACTATGGTGCAACAACTAAAACTCAAACAATCAACTTAGAGGTAACTTTAGAAGGTCTTGGGGAAGAAAGACAGCCTGATAGTTTACAGTTTATTTATCGACCTGATATTTACACTGTAGTAGACTACCCTGCTCTTACTTTTTTAAAACCAACGGAAGAGTCTCAAAGTATTTCAGACAACTTTAGTTTTATTACAAACCCTTTTAAAGTAGAGACTCCTCTAGCTTTTGATGAAAATATCAAAGTTGTAGAAACAGTGAAATCAGAGTTTTTCTATTTAGAAGAATTAGTTGCTCAAACTTTAGAAAAGCCTTTTGTTGATAAGGCTAATAGCTCAGACTACAGACAGTTAAATATTAGTCCTAGTAAGGCTGATAGCTACTTTGTAAACGATGATAGCTACTATGTATTTACAAAGTTTCTTTTTGATAAAATCAATGCTACAGATGATCATTTAGGTAATTTAAATCCTGATGATGATCAAGAAGCAAATATTAACTCACCTGAGCTAGACACTACGGGTATTACTGACGAAGATAAGAAACTGCTAGATAAAGCCTTTATTGATATAAGTTACTTCTTAGATATACAATCGTTTATTTTTGAAAAGATAAACTTAGATTCTGCTTTAATTGATGATGCTCAACAAGTACTTACTAGTAAGACTTTAGAAGAATTTTACAGTCTATCTGATTTTACCTTTAGTAGTATTGGTAAAGTTACTAGTGATCTAATTGCTAACACAGATACAAACTCTAAAACAATAGAGAGTGCTAAACTAGAAGTTTTAACTACAACTGAAGAAGTAGAAGCTACAGTTTATAAAGCTATTTTCGATTTTATTAAATCAACTGATGATGCTTTCGGAAACTTAAATCCTGATGATGACCAAACAGCCTCTACACAAAGACCTGCTTTTGATGCTTCAGGGGTAAGCGATGTAGACTACAGAGTTATTACTAAGGCTATTTTTGATGCTATTTCTGCTATAGATAGAATTGATATTAAAGACGATTCAATTAAAGATACTAGCACTATTGAAGATCTTCTTGCTGCTGCTTTTAGTAAATACCGAGAAGATACTTTCAGTAACTCTGATGAAGCATTCCTTCATCCACGTCCAAACAAGTTGGACAGTGCAACAGTAAATGACATTTTGACTGCTGTTGTAAATTACTTATATAACATCAATGATGTAACAACTATTACAACCAGTGGTCGTATAAACAAACAAGATTACTTCTTAGAAGAATATACGGTTGATGACTATACTGGCGAAAACTTTTATTTCTAGAAGGATTTAAAAATGATTAAAGATAAACTAAACATGAAAGGTACTTTACAACTAGTATTGTCCTCTCCAAATAAAGCAGACCAAGTTTTAGAAGTAAACAACTTAGTAGTAAATACTGGTCTAGCCTTTATTGCCAGCCGTATGAAAGATACTACTGACGCAGTTATGAGTCATATGGCAGTTGGTGAAGGTACTACTGCAGCTGCTGCAGCTAATGCTACACTAGAATCTGAAATTGCTCGAGTAGCTCTAACTTCTACTACCATTGTAACCACTAACGTAACTAATGATGCTATTCAATATGTTGCTACTTTCCTTCCAGGAACAGGTACTGGTGCAGTTACAGAAGCAGGTATTTTTAATGACGCTACTGCTGGTACTATGCTTTGCCGTACTGTATTTCCTGTAATTAACAAAGGTGCTGCTGATACCCTTACTATTACATGGAAAGTCACTATTGAAGCTTAATAGGAGACTAACATGGCTGTAAATCTTACTTTAAGAGTAGAAGGAGAAAGCCCTAAAGGAAGCCCCTTAACTAATAGTGAAATTGATAACAACTTTATTGCTTTAAACGATGAGCTTCAGCGAGTAGATGAGTCTATTGCTGTAATTGCTAACGAAGAAGCATTAATTTTAGCAATTGCGTTAGGATAATGTTATGGCAACAAGTTTTATTAATAGAACAACTAACCAAGTAGGAACTACAGCTGTAACTATGTATACAGCCCCAGCAGATAGCAAGGCTATTCTCATTGGGTGCAATATTGCAAACTTAACAGGTTCTACAGTACCTTTTGAAATCTATATTAACAAAGCAGGTACACCTTATTACATTGTTAAAGGTCATAGAGTTATGACTGGTGACAATATCGAAGTTATGAAAGGCAATAAAATTGTTCTGGATAACAACGATCAAGTAATTGTAAAATCTGAAATAGAAAACAGTATTGATGTAATCCTATCTATTCTTAGCGGGGTAACTTAATGGCAAGTGTAGTAAGCGGATTTTATGAAGGTTCTGCTTTGGCTGATAAAACTTTTTATGGTTTTAAGCTAGACAAGCAAGGCGATCTAACCGTAGAAATTATTAATGACGGAACTACTGTAGTTTCTTTGCCAGAAGATGATATTATAGATGACAATGACTATAAACATTGGTTTTGGTCTTCAGACACTATTAATTTCTATTTTGATGAAAACGGTCATTTAGTAATGAGAATGATTTAATGGAAGTGAAAATATGGCACAACTAATTGATTTAGGCAAATTACGTTTTCATTTTGCAGGTAACTGGCAAGCCGGAGTTACTTATGAAAGAAACGATATTGTAAAATACGGGGGCAATATTTACGTTTATACGTATGCTCTTTCAACAAGTGGTTTCCTACCAACCAACACGACTTACTGGTCGTTAATGGTAGAGGGCTTTAAGTTTGTAGGTGAATGGTCTTCAACTACTGCTTACAAAATTGGTGATGGTATTACCCATGGTGGTAAGGTTTATATCGCTCACACAGACAATACCAACCAAATTCCACCTAATACTAACTACTGGTCTCAATTTGCAGATGGTATTCAGTATGAAGGTACTTATAGCAATACAGCTACTTACCAGAAAAATGATATTGTTGTTTATGGTAACTCAGTTTATTTAGCAAAAGCTAATACAACTGGTAACTTGCCAAGTAACACAAGCTACTGGGATACTCTTATCAATGGTATTAGCTACAAAGGTGAATGGACTACTGGTACAGCTTATGTTGTAGACGATGTTGTAAAAGATGGTATTTCTACTTATATCTGTTTACAAAATCATACTGCAGGAGTTAGTTTTGCTACAGATATTGGTTTAAATTATTGGGAATTCTTCGCTAGAGGCGCAGATGATGTTCTACCACTAGTAAGCGCAACAGATACTGGTAAGTCTCTGACTGTTGCAGCAGATGGTATTAACTATGAATGGATTTCTGCAACTGGGTCTAACAAAGTATTCTATGTTGCTCCTCATGGTACTGATACTGTAAACTCTGGTAAGTCACTAGCTACACCTTTTGCTACACTTAAGTACGCAACTCAACAGTGCGGTACTAATGCTACGATTTTTGTTAAAACAGGTACTTACTCAGAACAACTACCAATTACTGTTCCAGCAACTGTAGCTATTGTAGGTGACAATCAAAGAACTGTTATTATCCAACCTGCAACTGGGCTAAGTGATGACGGTGTTACACCTAACTCAGAAGCTACAATGTTCTTGCTAAGTAATGGTTCTATTTTAAACAAAATGACTTTCCAAGGGCTAACAGGTTGGGTTCCTAACTCTACTACTCCAGATGACATCAGTACCTCTACCCCTAAAGGTGTAGTTGCTAGGCTAAACCCTGCTTCTCCTGTTACTACTAAGTCACCCTATATTCTTGAGTGCTCTGCTATTGGCTCAGGTTTAATTGGTGCTTATGTAGACGGTAACATTCATGCTTCAGGCAACAAGAGTATGATTTTCCACGGCTATACTGTTATTTCCGATAACGGTGTAGGTTACTGGATGGCTAATGGTGCTAAATCAGAGATTGTTTCTTGCTTTACTTACTACTGCTACTTTGGCTACGCTACTACGCATGGTGCACAAATTCGTGCTCTAAATGGTAACAACAGCTACGGTACTTGGGGTGCTGTATCTATTGGCTTTGACGACGAAGAAGTTCCTTTAACTGCTAGTGTTCTCGGTCGTAGGCTTGATGTACTAGCTATTAGCGGTAACTTTGCTGTTGGAGATACTATTACCGGTGGTACTAGTGGTGCTACTGCAGTAGTCACTAACATGCAAGAAAATGCTGGCTACATTTATGTTAAGAATATTACAGGGACTTTTGCTGTTGCAGAAACAGTCACAGCTACAAGCGGTGGTACTGCCTCTGTTGGTCCAGATGCAATGGAAGACCAAAAAGGTTTTGTTATTGTTGTTGATGGATTGTCAGCTCTACCTAGACCCGGTAACAGTATCCAGTTCTCTGATGATAGCCTTGCTTATGTTATCCAAAGTTTCTCAGGTACTTATGTAAACTCTTCAAGTGAAATTGTTCTTGTTCTTTCTCAAGAAAAGCCTACAGGTTCTGCAGATAATACTGCTGTGACTATTAGACAAAACTTTTCACAAATTCGTCTTACTGGTCATGACTTCCTTAATGTTGGTACTGGTGGTATTACTACTACAAACTACCCTGGAATTCCAACTCAGCCTCCTGCTCAAGGAAATGAAATCAATGAAGTTTTCCCAGGACGAGTTTACTATGTTTCTACTGACCAAGATGGTAACTTTAGAGTAGGCGAGTACTTTAAGATTGACCAAGCAACAGGCAAAGCTACACTTAATGCTAATGCTTTCGATCTTGCAGGTCTAACTTCGCTTCGTCTAGGGTCTATCGGCGCTCAGCTAGGTGAGACTATCAATGAGTTTTCTTCTGATACTACGCTATCTGGTAATTCTAACCTTGCTGTTCCAACAGAAGCTGCTGTAAAGACTTATGTTGATAATGAGAACTCTAAAATTGCTCCTTTTGGTGTAGTTTCTGTTTCCGCTAACCAAGCAGTGTTACCCGGTAGACTTTATACTGTAGATTCTTCAGTAGGTGCAATTACTTTAACACTTCCTGCTACACCAGTAGTTGGGCAGACTGTGCAAGTTGTAGATGCAGGCTCTACTGCAGAAACTAATAATATTACAATTGACGGCAATGGGAATAAAATTGTCGCTGTGTTAGAAAACTTCATTATTGATGTAAGTAATGCATCAATTACTTTAGTTTATATTAACACAACTTATGGATGGGGTGTACTATAATATGACTAATTTATCACAATTTTTAGGAGGGGGTTTCGGTCAAGACGAAGATTCTCGCAAAGAAGGTGCTCCTCTTTTTGTTATGTATGGCGGTGATTTTAACACAAACTGGGATGCTATTGTTAGAGATACAACTGCTCTTAATACTGTAGGTAGTCCTTGGGCGGCTATTACCAGTAGCACAGCTAGTTACGCTCATGGTATGTCGGCTTCTACTCAAGCTTTTGGATATCAAGGTGATGTTGGTTCTCTTAGTACTCAGTTAAGTACTGAAGCGTTTGGTAATTTCAGTAGCTGGACTCAAAGCCTTTTTCAAAACAATCAGTATCCTTTCTTTGTTTATGGCTCTTGTTCTCCTCAAGGAAGAATTTCTTGGTTAAATGGTAACTCTCAGATGGATAGTGCATTAGCACATGCTCATTTAATTGATGTTACAAACATGCCAGAAGGTTGTAGACCACGTAGAAACTATTCTGTATACGATAATGCTTTTACTTGGAGAGCTAGCAATCATGGTGGTTCTGGTAACGGAATTAGTGGTCATTCTGCGATTGATAACATCAGCTTAGCTTCTTATGTTACTAAAGTAAATGGTTTTACCCTTAGCAGAACAATGGCTACTTACAATGAAACTACAAAAACTCTTGTAGTTCTTTGGGGTTCATCTGGTTCTACTACTGTTGATTGTGCTGTGTTTAAAGGGACTGTAAACCTAAATAAAGTTGCTAAGCTAGAAGATTACTTTAGCACTGCTTCTGTAAAGAACTTTTCTATTACTGGCTCTGCACCTGCTGCTTTAAACAGTATAAACTACAGTAATTCTATGCATATAGATAACAATGATAGGCTATTAATGCATTGGTCTTACAGTTCATCTTCTTCTCTTTATGCAGTTAGTTTAGCTGGCTCTGCTGGGACAGTAGCTGCTACTGCAGTAGCATCTCGAAACCAAACAACTTCTTATGGACCAGAAACAAGTTTTGCATATCGCCCTAAAGTACAAACTACTTGGGATCACAAATGGATTGCTATGACTCGTCCTTATTACTACTATGGTAGTGGTCACCAAACTTGGTTTGTATCTGCAGAGGATAATACTAGATATTTTTATGCAAATTACACTGCAAGCAGTGGTGGCGGAGCTATTTTTCCATCTGGTAGAACAGGTTTTACCTACTTTACAGGTGTAAATGGTGATTCCGCAGGTCTTCAAGGTATGACTTGGAACTTTGAAAGGACTTCTACAACCGGTACTAGTAATACCTTTTACTTACCTTCAAGAGCTGGTAGTATAACCACTCTAGGCTTAGTTTCAATAGTTAACGGTGGAGCACTAGCAGTTGATACTTATAACTTAGGAACTTTACCTAGTTACTGGTATAGTACAAGTTATCCTCGTTTTGCAACAGTTAACTACTGGCCAAAGGAAAACAATGTAATTGCTGGCGATATGTTTAGCTCTTTATATGAAGGTTAAAAATGAAATATTATATTAACACAAACGGTAAACCTTGGGCTACTGAGAGTGAAGTTCTTCCAGGGAGTATTAACGATCCTTTAGCTGATATTCCAGAAGGAATTGCTTTATGGCGTTTACACTATGATCTTGAAACAAAAGTACTAACTATAAAGTATGAGGGGATGACTGATTCTGAAGCAGAAAACCAAGCTCATCTTGATTCAATAGCTCAAGCACAATAATGGCACTAAGAGATCATATTAAAGAAAAACATGATCTTGCTGAGAAGCACCCCTTTGTAAAACTTTTGTTTGCTGGGGGTGTTTCACCTCGTATTTATGCAGACTATCTGCTAAACCAATATTTTATGTATCTAAAATTAGAAAATTTAGCAGAGTCGCATGGATTACTCTCTGGAGTTGAACGAGTAAAAAGATCAAAAAGAATGTTAGATGACTTTCATGAACTAAAGTCGTCTGCAAAAATTTATCCGGTTACTTACGAATATGTAAGATACCTTGATCAGCTGACAAAGCATCAGTTAATGTCTCATGTTTATGTTAGACATTTTGGTGACTTACACGGTGGTCAGCTAATGAAAAAAGTTGTTCCTGGTTCAGGTACAATGTATGAGTTTGAAGATCGATACGATTTAATTCAAGAACTACGAACTCGTTTAGACGACAGTATGGCTGAAGAAGCTAACAATTGTTTAGACTGGGCTTTACAGTTTTTTACGGAGTTAGCAAATGAGCATAATATTCAATAGCTTAGAAGCTCTTCATAAAGACTTATTAAGCATTTTTAGCAGCTATGAGCCAGTAACAGAAGAGCATTCTTTTTCTTGGCCTAACTACGTTTTTAAAGATAAAACTTTTAGACGTGCACACTTGGATATAGTTGATGCAAGAACTACTAAAAATTTATACATGTTACATTTGTGCGTATTTCCGAATACAAAAGATCCTTCCCCGATTTTTGGATTTGATATCATCGCAGGACCTAAAAAAGTAACAGGGGCTTTTCATGACTTTAGTCCTGTAGAAAAAGAACATTGGTTACTAGATTGGTTTGCTAACACTACTTCTTCTTTTAAACCTAATAAAGAAAGAGAACTTCCTGACTGGGCTAAAAGTATTTTTAGTGGTAACATGATTGCTGCTGGCAATGTCAATTCCGAAGAAGAGCTAGCTTTAATACTTTCTATGGTTAAAGTTAACCTAGAATTTTATTTAAATAATATTGGTGAAGAAGCTAATAAAAACTATATTAAAGAACAAAATTTTTATTGTCAAAAACAAAAAGAAAATCCTCATACTCCAAAAGTTATGGCAGCATTAGGATTAGACCCAAAAGAGGTAGAAGTTTTTATCCATAAAGGTTTATTTCCTGAGATTTTGTAAACAGGAAGAATTATAAGGAGTTACTATGAGTTTAACCCAAGAGCTATTTGATAGGCAAATTGAGCATTTACTTACAATTCGACGTTATCAAGATGCAGCTAATTTACTAATCGATAAAGCTTCTAATCGTCATCGTGGCTTCTTAAAAAAGCTTTTAAGCAAAGACTTAAAAGATCGACTAGCACTAGAGCGTGAGGTTACAAGGCATGTCCAAGAGCTTCACGCACTAGGAGCTAATGCTGTTTCTGATTTTATTGGAGCAGAGTTGGATTTTCAAACTAACAACCTTAGACGTTCTGTTGGTGACTTTTACAGTGTACAATCAGTTAATCGTGGACAGTTAGCTAAAGAAATTACTAGTCAACCTCTTAAGCTTTTTAATGAAACTAAAGCACATCCTACTATGGTAAAAAGCTTTGAAAACATAGGTGGCGCAGAACTAACACGTATTAATCTTACAATTCGTAGAGGCATTGCTGCAGGCGAAGTTGAAGACGATATTATTAAAAAAGTTTTACAAACTACCAAGTTAACCGATAACCAAGCTAAAACTCTTGTTACTACTCACATGACTCAAGCTGACAACATCGTCAAACAAAAAGTCCTTGAAGCAAACAAAGATGTTTATTCTGGTTATGTATTTACAGCCATTCTTGACTCTCGCACTAGTGAAATTTGTTCTCGTTATGACAATTTGTTCCAGTCAGCAGACAACGTAAAATTTCGTCCTCCGCTACACTGGCGTTGCCGTTCCGTTCTTGTTCCTGTGTTGAAGTCTAAAAAAGAAATTGCTCGCTCAACTAACGACAGAGTTAACAAAGAACGGCTAGCTGCTGTAGCTGATGCTTCACTATCTGGTGGGCTACCTATTAAAGAGTCTTTTAGCGAGTGGCTAATCCGTCAGCCTATGGCAACAAAGCTAGATAAGCTAGGTTCAGAAGAAAGAGTAGCTCTTTTTGAAAGAGGTGCGCTTACCCTAACAGATTTCTTTAGCAATCTTGGTCGTCCTTTAGACATTAGTGCTGTAAGAGTAAAAGACAACTTGTTAACATTCTTTAGTCCTGTCACTTTAAGAGATAGAGATCCTCAAGCAGCTTTTCTTAACGTATCAAGACCTTTTCAAGTAGTTCGTTCAGCACAAGTACAAAAAGATCTTGCTGATCTTATTGTTGCAGACACTTTAAACGGTAACTCAGCAATTAGTTTAACTGACTTTCGTGGTACTAGTTTAGGTGGTAAACGTGGTGTACGTCAAGCTGCTAACAATGAGTTTGATCCCCGTAATCAAACTTTTGATCCTTTTACAGGAGAAGTTCGCTCTACTTTATACTATGATCCTGACTTCACGCTTCTTCGTGAACGTATTGACTACATGAAGGAATCTAAGCTGTTAGATCGCAATCAAAAGGCTTTTATTGAAGATTTTACTAACAGCCTTGAAGATCGTATTTCAGTAAACCAACAAACAGTAGTAGTAGAAAACCTTCGTGTGCTATTTGAACGCTATCAAAAAAATCCTCAACCTTGGGAAAACTTTGTAGCTACCGTTCGAGCAGAAATGAACTTTTCTACAGTAAACGTTTCTAGATTGCTTGATAGACGTTCTCGTGCTCGTTCAGAGTTGTTTCTTGGCTTTAAAGGTGATCCTAATGAGCCTGCTGTAATGATCCAGGGTCAAACTTTGCCAATCGCTAAACTACATAAAGAGAAGCTAGAGTATGAACGTTATGTTCAAGACTGGGCTTCAACTGAGGGTATCAAGTTAGCTCGTAGTGTTTATTATCGTGGTAAAGCTCCTTGGACAGCTTACTTCTTTGGACCTAATAAAGAACCTGAAGGCTTGTTTGAACAGCTAAAAGAAAGCTTTATTAAACGCTCTATTCGTTCTACTTTTTACAGAGACGACCCTATTGGGTTTTACACTCGTTTTGGTAAAACTCCTGATAAATGGTCAAAAATAGTTAAAAAGTACTTGAAAAAGAAAGTTACTCCTGATTGGTTAAAAATGTTTCTTGAAATTCGTGAAGAAGGCTTTGCTGACTTCATTACAAGAACTATTCGTGAAGAATACCGATCGATTGTTGACTTAGAGTTCTTTTACAAGCTAAGACGTTCTTTAACTTTAGAAAAACTTTTTATTCAAAAGCTAACAGAGCCTATTGAAGGTGAAGTCACTCGCTCTATGTCTCGCCTTATGGCTGTAGTAGCTGAGGGTACAACAACAGACTATGACTCACTAGCTATTAGCTTAGGAAAAGAGTTAAAAGCTACTTGGAATCCTATTTACCCAATTTTTGGTTCTTCTCTTGAAGATTACCATGAACAAGGATCTAAGATTCTTGAGCTATTCCGTGAACAAGGACTAATTAGAGTAAACTCTCGTGGTGTTACACGAAGAGCTACTGTTGATCTTGACACTGGACGTGCTTCAGGTAACTGGAAAGATACTGTTTCAAGAGAAGTACAGGTTATCGACCCAGTAATGCTTAAACTACAAGACTACAATCGTCGTATTGAGTTGTCTAATCGTTTAGGTGTAGATCGCCCTGAAAACAAATACTTTGTAGTTCCAGGTAAAAAGACTTATGTAGATGCTCGTGGTCGTGATACAGGTGTTCCTGTTGTTACTCGTTCAGCTTTTTCTAAGTTTGATGAAAAACAAATTGATGGCGATTTCGCCGACATGTTAAACCATACAATGTCTTTCCGCTATGAAGTAGACGATGAATTTTCAAGCTTCATGGATGACTTAGTTAGATTTAAAGATCAGAGAGGTAATGCAGCTTACTATGACTCAATTAACGGCTTTCGTGAAGAAATTATCAGGCGAGGAGACCAAGGCTATGGTCTTATGGAAGCTATCCGGTACTATCGGGCCAATGGAAAGGCTTTCACCGTACATGCCCGTATTGACGGTCGTGGCCGCGTCTATTATAACGGTTATCTAACCCCTACAGGGGGTGAAGTAGTTCGTTCTTTCTTAAACACTGCTCATGCTGTTTCAATGACTCCTCAAGGATTGCATCAAATTCGAATCCAAATGGCGGCAGTTATTGGGCCAGGTACTGAAGCTCTTACAGAAGCAGGTCGTCTTGCTATCTTTGCAAGAAATGAAAAAGCTATTCTCGAAGTAGGGCAGTTACTTAGTGCTAAAACACAAAGAGAACGTCGTATTAGAGAGTTTCTTGAGCATCCTTTGATTCAGTCTACAGATTCTGCTGAAATAGCTAAAATTGCTCGTTTTAGTTTAGAATACTATCGTATTCATAAACATACAGGAGGCGATTTTACTCCGGCTAAACTTCGTACTTACAAGTCTAAATTACTAGGTGAAGCTGACGCTTCTGCTTCAGGTTTGCAGATGATTGCTCTTGCAACAGGTGACCGTGGTGCGGCTATTACATCTAATGTATTACAGTCAACTAAAAAGAACAGAATCTATGACCTTGTTGCTCAAGATACTGTTTCTGATCCTCGTTTCCGTGAGTTAATGGATGAACTAGGGTTAGACCTTACTTGGGAAGATATTAACAAAGCTGCTAAGTACCAAGTTATGATTTCGTTGTATGGTGCAGGTAAAGCAGGGCAAGCAGCACGAGTTGCTCTTGAGTTATCTAAGGTACTTCGTAAGCAAGATGTTCTTGTTACTACTAGAGCTGAGTATTTAGCATTAACTAAACAAATTGATGTTAAGATTAAAGAAGCTAAAGCCTTAGGTGCAACAGACACCCAAGCTGACCTCTTAGCGTTAAAGAAAGAAGTCCTTGAAATTGCTAACAATCCAGATAAGGCTGTTAGTGATGCGTTACTTGCTGAAGCTGCTGAGATTCATCCAGATCTTGCTGACTTTGTTTACAAGTACTCAAATAGAAGAGGTCCTCAAGTAGGTCCTGATCACTTCAAAAGAATTGCCGCTATTATGTCTGAAAAGCTTTCAGAACGTGCTCCTGTTACTGATAACTACATTGACTTTTGGAAACGTGTAGGTCAAGACTATGCACGATCAACTAAAAAGGTTCGTATTCCTTGGGTTACTTTTGATGGTAAGTTACTATATCAGGATTACCGTCCAAAAATTCAACAAGAAATCCGATTCTATGACCCTCAGTCTAAACGCTACATTCGTAACATTTATCAAATGAATGCTGAAGATGGTAAGCTGCTAGGTAAAGGTCAAGTAGGTGATGTTAGACTAGGTCTTGGTGTAAACGGTACTCACGCAGATGATGCTAGTGTTGTTCGACAACTGCATCTTTGGGGTCGTCGTACAGGTATTCCTACCTCTACTATCCATGACGCTGCTGCTCTTAATATCAATGAAATCGATCCTCTACTAGTAGAAGTTCGAGATATCTATAAGCGTTTTGCTCAATATCCAAAAGTTAAAAAGACTCTAGATGCTCTTCGTGAAGAAGGGCTACCTGATGAGTTATATTTCAAGTATTTAAAAGAAGCTAAAGATCTTGGCTACTTTGATCCTAAATTTAAACCAGAAGAAATTACTGCACCTCTCAAAACCGGATATGACTACTACGGTTGGGGCCCATAAGGAAAAATAATGACTGATAAGATTGTATCAATTTTTAATAAACAACCTGTCGAAACTACAACAGATCGTGCTGAAATTGAAGAGGTTGTCAATCAACTTAATGATATTAAAGATACTGTTCAAGAATTACTTATTATTGCTGTAACTAAGGATGACGAAATGCTTGTTCGTTCAGGTAACATGTCTCGTGAAACGGCATACTTTCTTCTCGGTTTGGCTCAGTTAAACGCTTTGGCTGCAGAATAACCACCTCTTAGCTATAAAGAAGAGGGGGTCGAAAACCCTAGGGGGCGGGAGCTTATGTTCCTGCTCCTCCTTCACTTTTCTTTCTTTTTCTGAGGTGACTTATGACTCGAGATTACTCCTTGTACCCTGGTTGCCTTTGTCCTTTTTGCAAAGAAGGAAAGATAAAAGAAATAACTGTATGGAATCACCGAGAGGGCTTTTTTATTTGTTCTTTTTGTGATTTTACATACCAACCTCCTCAATATAGGTATAAAAAATGAAAATTAAAGAATTTAAAGAATGGTTTGCTGATTTTGCTGCTGGTGTTGCTATTGAAGGCCCCAACTCAGGTCAATGGCGCAAACTACAATCAGCTGTTGATTCTCTAGAAGTAGAAGCTCCAAAAGCTCCTGTTGAGAAAAAAGCTAAAGAATAATCATGCGTATAGGGCTTAGCCCGCGAGTTCGCCTGTGTGGACCGCATGATAATAAGACTTTTCACGCTTCTTTACTGTTACTTTATTAATGACAAAGCGCACCCCGAAGAGTCACTCATAACTATAATACCATAGACTACGAACTATTGTTGTACCCTTAGTTCTCTATTCAATGCTGTGCAAAAGGAAATACTATAACTATGGCTGATCAAACCAACGACAATGATGTCAATGATAATGAAGACGATAACGACACCAACTCCGATGACCTTTCCCAAAGGAAAGCCTCTCTGAAGGAAGAGCATCAAGCTCTATTAAAACAAATGGTGGCTGAAGAGCTTAAACAAATGAAGGGCAATGTTGACAAAGCCTATAAAAAAGCTGAAGAGCTAGCACGTGAAAACGCTCGCTTGAAAGCAGAAGCTCAAGAAAAGCAACGTAAACAACTCGAAGACGAAGGTAAGCACTACGAAGCGGCTAAGCTTAAGCTTGCTGAATATGAAGAACGCGAAAAGATCCTGCAGGAAAAGCTGACTTCTATTACTCGAGATCGCGAGCTAGAGAAGCACTTAGGCTCTCTCGAGTTCCGTAATGACTTCGCACGTGAAACTGCTTTTAAAACTATTCTCCCTGAACTTGTCCAAGACGAGGACGGTTCATGGGTTCATAAGTCTGGCGCTAGTATTAATGACTATCTCAAGGCTTTCGCTAAAGATCCTAATAAGGATTTTCTATTTAAACCTAAAGAAAACTCAGGTGCTGGCTCAAACTCGAACAAGAATTCAGCGTCAATGACAAGACCTAAAAGCCTTGCTAATATGACCACAGAAGAACTTCTTGCTCTAGCTGACTCAGGTAAACTCGGATCAATCACTTTCTAAGTGACTAATATTAACTAAAGGTACAACAAAATGGCTATTAATCATCTTAACTTCCAGAACGTAGCAGTTGTTATCTCTGCTTATGCAGAAGAACGCTGGACCGAAGAAAAGCGTATTAACTCAACTGGCATGGTCGCAGCCTCAACCGAACTCGATCCATCAGGTGAAGGTTTCGCTGGTCAGCTACGCTGGTACAAACCACTCTCTGCCACCATCAACAATGCTTCACTAACTTCAGCTACTGATGGTACTTACTCAACTATTTCAACCGACATTGCTAACTATGTTAAGAATGCTCGCACCATCGGTGCTGAACAGGTTAACCTACAGCGCATTGTCTCACAGCAGGACGGCCTAGCTTTCTTTGCTCGTAACTTCGCTCAGTCACGTGCTCAGGACGAGCATAACGCTGTTCTTTCAATCATGAAAGGCGTTGCTGCTTCAGAAGTTGCTCTTGGTGGCGGTATTGTTGGTTTCGACACTGTTCCTTCAGGTTCAGTCGGTGCTTTCGTTGACATTAACGCTGCTGGTGCTTTCGGCGCTGCTGCTACTGGTGCTGGCGATGCTCGTAAACTAGTTGACTCTTCAGAAGTTGGCGCTGCTCGTGGTGAGCGTCTCTTCCGTGCTATGGGTATGTTCTACAAAGACTACGAACCAGACTTCGTCTACATGGTAACTTCACCTGAAGTTCTTGCTGACCTTCGTGCAGCTAACCTAATCGACCAAGATCGTGTTCGTGATGGTAACCTAGACTTCCAAACCATCTTCGGTGGTAAGTTCCGTCTAGTCCTAACTCGTGCTGCTCAGGGTAACCTAGCTGCTTCTGCAAACGTTAATGACCAGTCAACCAAGACAACCTTCCTTGTCAAGCCTGGCTCAGTTGCTTTCCGTGAAATCCCAATGCCAGTCGCTACTGAAGTTGATCGTAATCCTGCTAGCTATGCTGGTGGTGGTTCAACCAATATCTGGTACCGCTATGGCTTCGTTGCTCATCCAATGGGCTATGACTGGGTTGGCGCAACCAATAACTTTGCTACTAACTCAACCCTAGGGGCTGCTGCCTCATGGACCCGTACTATGGATCCACTAAACCTAGGTATTCTCCCCATCCTACACGCTTAATCGGTGGTGTATCATGGCTGAAAAACCAGTTTATGTAACAACTGCTACTGGCGTATCAGTAGATGTAGAAGCTTTCATCACTAAATTCAAACTTGAAGAAAATGATGATCGTCTAATGACTTATCTACGTCGTTATGCTCGCCGCTGTGTAGCTGTAGCACCTTAACTTGAGGAGGCATCATGGCGCTAATTTTATTTGAAAACTCTTACTTAGAGTCTGCTGACGATTATCTTGCAGACAACCCTTTTTGGGAAGCTGCAGATACAGATGCTCAAGAACAGGCGCTAGTTGATGCAACTCGAATTCTGGACCAAAATGAATGGATTGGGACGGCTGTAACGTCGTCTCAGTCTCTTGCTTGGCCTAGAGCTAAACTTAGTTTCTTTGATCCTGTATTATCTCTTTATGTTCCTGTTGAACAAGGAGAAATACCTGTTAGACTACAAAAAGCTGTAGCTTATTTAGCACTACATTTAGTAAAACACCCAACAGTAGTTAAAGGTTATGAAACAACTTACGATTCTATTTCAATCGGTCCTATTAGTCTAGCTAATACCGATGCAGGTCGTAGTTCTTCTCCACAAATACCTTTAGTGCCAGCTGAAATTAATAAGCTTATTGCTCCTTTAGTTTTTAGTCAAGGCTATACTGCTCCAGGGGGCTGGTGGAGGTCAAACTAATGAGTCTACTACAAACAGTAGAGTCTGCCGTTGATCAAGCTTTTCAAGCTGCTGGCGACTTAGTAAAAACAGGTGTTCTTCTCGAAGAAACAGCTACAGGTTTTAATTTTAGTACAGCAAGTTTAATTTCAGAAGAACAACCTTATTCAGTTGAATTTATCGAAATAAGCTCTGTACTAGACAAAGATTCAAATGTCGTAAAAGAATTAATTATTAGAACTAAAGATTTAGACGGTTCTCGTTACTCAAGACTTAGCTTTGAAGACAAAACTTATCGTTTTGAAAAACTTGAGACTTATCCAGGAATTACGCAGTTAACAGTAAGGAGTGTTTAATGTTTGAAGATATTATTAACACTTTTTACTCATTACCGCAAAATAACTTACTAGCAAATTTGCCCGTTTATCCGGCTGATTACCGAGGAACTATCTCTGCTGTTCCTTTTTTGAAGCTTAACATTGTAACCGGAAAAGCAAATCAATTTGCCTATAGAGATAACAAATTAGTTACTGGTCTCGTTATTGTAAGTATTTACTATACTGCTGGTAATGGCCAAAAAGAACCTACTACAATTGCTAATTCACTAGATTTTGTGTTTCAAAATAAATTCTTAGCCTACGGCATTCAAACTAATGTAAGCTCTTTGCAATTCATTGGGCCAGATCCCGATGACTCAACTCTTTCAAGAGCAGATTACTCTGTTCCTTTTTCTTATTACGGAGAATAACTAATGACTTTCCCAACTTCAATTTCAGCTGCACAGTTCTCAGCTCTTGCTGTTTCTCGTGATGCAGTTCCTGCTTCTCTAACTGAGAGCAATCTTAAAGCAAACTTTGCTACCGCTGCAGACTTCGAAGAAATTAAAAATATTCGTGACATGCCTAGCTTCGGTACTCCTGCTAATATCGTTAAAGTTCCTGTTTATGGTCAAGCTCAGACTCAATCAATTGGTGCTCAATCAGACGCTCCTGACCTAGAACTAACTATTAACTATGTACCTGCAGACTGGGCAAAAGCAAATGCTTCTTTCGCTTCAACAGGTACACTAGGCGATGCTATTGCTGATGGTGTAACCAAAGTATTCCAGTTCGCACTACTACCTGCTAAGCCCCCAGCTCTAACTACTGCTGTTACTGGTGGTGTCGGTGGTACTCTTGCTGCTCCTGTTCCAAATGCTCTCATCTACTTCGTTGGTAAGATTGAATCTCTACTTGTCAATCCTGCTCGTGATGATGCATCAACTGCTACTGTAGCTCTTTCAATTCAGTCAGACTTCTATGGTCCTTACACTGTAACTGCTACTAGCTAATTTAGGAAGGCCCCTTTAACTAATTTCAGTAAGAGGGGCCCACCTTACTATAGGTATATACATGAATAAGCCATTTTCAAATGATTATGTTATTAAAGAAACTTTAAAGCATATGCAATCAAGTGTAGCTATTTCTACACAAAAAACAATCGCTCGACTACCTGAATTTCAAGGACAACCAGAAAAAGTGCAAGAGGTAATGACTACTCTCGCTAATCTTGGCAAACTTAATTCTATGATTGAGTCAATTCGCGAAAATAATAAAGATATTTTAGGAGATAAATAATATGCGCTCACTTCTCGGTCAACTTGCTCCAACAAAAAAAGTAAACTTTCTTGGTAAAAAAGAAGCAGTAGAAATTAAAAAATTAACAGGGATTGAAGTTAAAGGCTTTCAGAATTACGTAAATACTGAAGTAAAAACTCTTCCTGAAACTGAACAAGGCCTTGCTATCCAAAGAAAAGTAATTCGAATTGGCGTTGTAGATGCAGATGAAATGACAGATGAAGAAATTGATTCTTTCCCTTTAGATGAAATTTCAAAACTAGCAAAAGAAGTTCTTTCTTATTCTGGTATCAATACTGAGGATGCTAAGGGAAACGATTAAGTCCTGAAGAGTTATCTCGTTATGAATTAGCTTATCATTTAGGATTAACTCTTAACGAGTTAGACAATTTACCTTATGAGGAAATGCTTGGATGGCAAGAGTATTTTTCTAGAAGACCAATAGGTTGGAGAGAAGACAATAGAGCGGCTGTTATTGCTATGAGTTTTGGTGGTAAAGTTAAACCAGAAGACTTGTTTGAATCTTTAAAAGTACTAAGAAAAGATATCTCAACTAATTCTTCTACTAAAAATATTGCTGAAAAGCTATTTGACAGGTTTGCTAGTAGATTTACTGAAAAAGAAATAACAAATACTTTAAGAGGCTAGTATGATTAGAACTAAAATAACTTATGATAAAACTGCTCTTAAAAAAAGAGTAGAAAAAGAAATAGCTTCTAAACTAGAGCCTTTAAGCGAAAAAATAGTTTCTGATCTAAAAGAAGTAACTCCTAAAGATACAGGAGCAGCTTCAAATTCTTGGCTAGTTAATAACTTAGATAAAGAAAAGCTTTCTTTTGAAATTAATAATGATAAAGACTATATTAAGTACTTAAACGCAGGAACTAGCAAACAAGCCCCTGCTAATTTTATTGAAAGAACAGTTTTAGACTATGGCAATCCTAGAGGAGCTGTAGTCGAATACAAAGAATAATTTTAATTTATAAACTGGCCCTATGGAGTTAAATTCCTTAGGGCTTTTTTATTACAAAAGGAAATTGAAATGACAGTACAACTTCATTTTAATGCAGACGATTCTAAAGCTCTTCTTTCAATTGAAAAAATAAATAAGGGCTTAGACAAGCTAGGATTAACTGCAAATAACACACAAAAAGACATCGGTAAAATTAACAAGTTAGATTCAAAAAATGCTATTAGAAATATAGATAATATGAATCGCTCTTTGCAGTCTTTGGATAAAACTGTAAAATCATCTATTTCTTCTTTCAAAGCATTAGCAGCTTCGGCTATTGCTTTTTCTGGTATTACTTTTGGTATTTCAGGGTTCATTAAAGCTGGAGATCAAGTTACTAGTTTAGAAAATAGACTAGCTTTAGTAGTCGGAAGAGGTGATGAGCTAGAATACGTTAGAGATACCCTTTACGATATCGCCAATACTTCCTCCACCTCTGTTCAAAATTCTATTGACATGTTCAATAGACTAGGTATGACATTAGGTGATACTTACTCTACAGACGAAATTATTGCTGCAGTAGAATCTATTGCTTACGCTGCAAAAGTTTCAGGTGGAGCCGGAGAATCTCTTAACGCTGCTATGATCCAGCTATCTCAAGGTTTAGCTTCTGGCGAACTTAGAGGAGAAGAGCTTAATTCTGTATTAGAGCAAGCACCAAGAATTGCGTTAGCTATTGCAGATGGTATGGGTATTCCCTTCGGAGAGTTACGATCACTTGCAAAAGAAGGTGGTTTAACTAGCTCTGTTGTATTAGAAGCTTTGACTTCACAAACAGCAATTCTTAAAGAAGAAGCAGCTTTAATGGGTACTACTGTTTCTAGTGGTTTTCAAGTGTTCAGAGACGGTTTAAGCTTACTAGTAGGCAAATTTGATCAAGTCTTAGGTTTAAGCTCATTTTTAGGATCTAGCTTAAAAACAGTAGGCACTATTTTTGCTGAAATGTCTAAAGGAATTAAACAAGACTTTGAAAATCTTAAAAGTTATTTTTCTTTAGGAGCAGAAATTATTCTTCTTTTTGGAGATCTTGCATATATAACTTTTGAGCCTGTTATAGCTAGCTTCAAAGCTATGGTAGATGGGGTTATTAGTTATAGCTCTAATCTTCTTTCAGGAGTTGTAGCTCCTTTGCAAGCTTTTTGGGATTTTGTAGCTGGTATTTTTCATTCTCTTCGAATGTATGTTATTGGTAATACAGAATACAAAGACATGATAGATGGTGTAGTAGCTTACACTAGAAACTTATGGGAAAGAGTAAAAGCAGCTTATCAAACTTTTAAAGCAGGTATCATTTCTGTCTTTAGTAATGTATCCACAATAGTTTCTAATTCCTTTAAAGAAATTATGTCTTCTTTAAGTGCTTTTTTAAAAAATAATAAAACAGGTAAATCTCTTTCTAAATTCTTAGAGAAAAATTTTTCAGCTCCATTAAATACTTTTAGAGTTAGTCGTAGACTAGGATCTTCTATTCAGGAATCATTAAGAGCAGCTTTTATTGTATTTAAAGGAAATTCTCCTGTATTAACTTCTATTTTAACAAATGTTAAAAATTTTTATAAAACTATTAGTACCTCTATCAACAATAAGTTTTCAACAGCATTAAATACTTTCAAAGTTAGTCGTAGGCTAGGTGCTTCAGTCCAAGAGTCATTAAGAGCAGCTTTTGCTGTTTTAAAAAACAATTCTCCATTATATAAAAATACTGTAGGAACTATTTCTAAGTTTTTTAATACTGTTGTTAATACTCTTAAAAGTACATTCAACACTATTATCGACTTTGTAAAAAATAACAAGTATTCTAAAGCATTAATAACTTTTATGGAGGAAAACTTTTCAGCTCCATTAAATACTTTTAAAGTTAGTAGAAGATTAGGGGCTTCTATTCAAGAGTCATTAAGAGCAGCTTTTGCTGTTTTTAAAGGTAATTCTCCTTTAGCTAAAGGAATCATTTCTACCTATAAGAAATTTTCTAATACTTTGGATTCTATTTTTGGGGCTACTTATAGAAAAGTAAAGGATATTTATTCTGCAAACAGAGAATTAGGCTATAGTATTTTTGCTTCTATAAAACAAACTATTATTACTTCTTTAAAATCTTTTGAAATTGTTCAAAACGGTATTAGCTTTTTCAAAAAGACTTATAATAAAGTAAAATCAATTTTAGCAGACTTTTCTAAATCAGTTAGAAACTTATTTTCTTTTTCAGGAGGTTTTTTTGAAAATCCTATAGAAAATATTAAATCTATTTTCTTAGACTTGTATAATTATATTTCTAACTTTTTAAAAGAACCAATGGAAAATATTGGTAAAGCTTATATCAAAGGCATACAATACCTTAATAATAAAATTGAGCAAGGCGCTAATTTCTTAGAAGATGCAATTGCTATTAATTTAAGTAATATTTTACTAGTTGGTACTTTAGGTGCTATTGCATTTACTTTTGAAGGAGCTAGGACTATTCTTTTTGGAGCTTTGCAAAGGTTAATTGTTCTTTCTTTTTTACCATTATTAAATAATACAGCAATTACAGGAGTAATAGGTCTTTGGACTGAAAGTCTAGTAAGCTACATGGTTTCTAGCGTTAACGAAGAAGCTAAGAGAATTTCTGCTAGCGCAGTAAAAGAAATTACAGAGTCTTTATTTGTTGAAGGAAAACCTAATGAGTCTACAATTGGTTTGTTCGTTAGATCTATTAACAATGCACTTAATGCTATAGGTGGTTCAGCGATTGCAACTATAACAACAGCTATTACAGGTAGTGAAGAACTAGGGATTACTGCAGGTAAAAAACTAGGTAGTTTAACAGGGCAAGCCTTAGGTATTGCACTTGCAGCTGCAATGTTTTCTCCTGTTAGAAAAATTATAGGATTGCTTTTTGGTTCTATTTTCTTTGATGAACTTCAAGGTAATGCTAGAAAAATTCAATCAGGTTTATTCGGCGTTTTTAACAGAGCTATGACTCCTGCTGCTGCAAAAATTCTTACAAGAAATATTCTTTATACTTTTTCAGTAGTTAGCCGTTTATTAGGCGTAGGCTTAGGCTTAGCAATTAGTGACTCTATTATTTCTGCTTTAGGAGTAGACCCTAGCTCTTTAGATGCTTTAGGCATTAAAATTGCTTCAGCTATTGGTGGTGCTATTATCTTAGGTATGGCAGGACCTGCTATGCTTAGTGCTCTTGCAGCTTCTAGTAACCAATTTTTAACTAAATGGGTAACTATGCTTACAGGAGTTGCCGCTAGTGCAAGTGGTAAAGTTGGTTTAATGGGTGCTAGAGCTATTTTAGGAATGATCTCTAGAGGCTTTTTTGCCTACAGCATAATATACTCTGACATGGGTAGAGCTGTAATAGAAAATCTTGCTAATGGTATTGCTGAAGGTGCAGATGCTTACGCAGGTTTAATCCAAGCAGCTTTAGTAGGATCAGCTATTTTTGGTCCAAGGCTTATTAGTGTATTTACTAAACGTTTTGGAGCTTTGGGTTATCTTGCAATTTTCAGCTTAGTAGACGCTTTAGCAGATACTAATCTTCTTGATCAAGCTTTAAGTGATTTAGGTTTTGGTGGCAAATGGGCTGATTCCATTATTACTGCTATTGTAGCAGGTATCGCAGCTAGAAAAACAGGTATTCCAAAAAGAATTGCCGCTGCACTAGGCCTAGGTGTAGGTTTAGCAGATGCTATCTCTGATGATCTGGCTGAAAAAACAGGTAAAGAATCTTATTGGTCTAGAACCTCTGATGTTATTCTTGCTGGATTAAGTGCTTCAGTTTCTGTTGCCGTATTAACTAAAAATCCTTTTGCTATTATTGCTGCAGGTGTTCTTGCTGGCTTTACTGAAGCCTTTAAGAATGTAAACTTTAGTGCAGCTTGGGATAATCTTGTTAATAGCGAAATTTTTACCAAAGCATACTGGTATCAAAAAGGTAGAGATATTGTTTCATCTCTACTTGATGGTATTAGTTCAGTTGGCTCTAGAATTAGCTTAACTTTAAAAGAGTTAATTGGGGATATTACTCCTGAAGAGCAAGCACAACTTGACACAATGAGGTTGACTGAAAAAACAGACTACAGAGATCAACTTCAAGAAACTGTAAATGGTCCTCTTTTCTTAGGGGATAAAGAAGAAGCTAACAGAAGAATTGCTGCTCTTAATAAAGAAATTGCTGTTCTTGCAGAAAAAGTATCTCCAGCAACTGTGGCAGAAGCTATGAGAGCTCAAGCTATTCAAAATGCTACTGACTTACTAAACAAATCTACTTCAGAGTTACAGGAATACAACGATATTCTTAGACAGTTTGGAAATGAATTTTCTACTACTGAAATCAATGCTTATAGAGAAGCTATTAACTCTTTAAGTAACGATATTGCACAAGCTCTTCTAGTACTTCGCAAAAACTCAGCCCCTGTACCTCAAGCGTCTAGACTAGGCTTTGCTAATGGTGGTTGGGTATCTGGTCCGGGGACATCAACTTCTGACTCTATTCCAGCAATGCTTTCTAATGGTGAATTTGTTATTAACGCTAAAGCTACTAAGAAATTTTTACCAATTATTAAAGCAATTAACTCTGGTCGTTTTGGCATGTTCAAAGACGGCGGTATGCCTGGTCCTATTTCAGGTGGAACTAGCGTTCCTAATGCTTTAGGTAGAGCGCCTATAATTGATCCTAGACTACCTACTGTTGATAATCTTTATATTAATCGTGTAGATAATGCTTTGTGGGATCCTTTTACAGGTTCAGGAGGAGTCAGTGACAAGTTTATTGAAGATGTAGTTGCTGGTGAAAATTTTGTACCTTACGATCTAGCTTTAGCTTCTTCTGTTGAAACTATAAACAGTGCAGTTGTCGGTTTAATGAAAGCTAATGGTTACATTGCTGGTTATACTACAGAGGTAGAACAATCAGGGGAAGCTGCTAATGGAGCTGCTAATGCAGCAAATAACTTTGCTGATGCTACAGGGACTGCTAAAACTAAACTAGAAGAAATAAAAGAAGCTTTAAAGTCAATTGGCGAACGTGCTATTGAAATGACTACAATGACTCCTGCATATTTTGCAGAAGCAGGGTTAAATGGTGCTGAAACAATTTTGCAATCTTTTAAAGATAGCTTTAGTGGATTTTTAAAAGGTGATATAAGCTTTACAGATATGTTAGGTAGTTTATTAGATACTTTTACCAGCAATATTATTGATAATTTTGTTGGTGGATTTACAAATGCTATTTTTAACAAATTTGATTTAACTTCTTTATTTGGAGGTATATTCTCAGGCGCAGCAGGTGCAGGCGCTAAAACAGGTGGTGGTATTTTATCTCCTAATGCTTCTGGTTTAATGCAAGGTGGCACTCCTGTTTTTGTAACTAACATGCCTGCAGGTATACCGACAGGTCAAAACCCACTAGGAGGTACCACTACAAATCCTGCTAACGCAGCTACAGGAGGCATTGGTAATTGGTTTAGTAAAATGTTTTCAGGAATTTCTGGATTTTTCACTAATATATTCTCTGGAATTGGTAACCTTTTCTCCGGATTATTCGGTGGAGGAGGAATGGGCGGATTGTTTAGTCTGTTTAGCGGTAGTTTCCTTGGTGGTTTTGCTACTGGTGGATTTGTTTCAGGTCCTGGAACAGCTACCTCAGATTCTATTATGGCTATGCTTTCTAACGGTGAGTATGTAGTAAATGCTGCTACAACTAAACGTTGGTTACCCTTCCTTGAAACTATTAACGCTAATGATGGTTGTCTACCAGCTTTTGCTAGTGGCGGACTAGTTGGACCAAGCAATCCTAGTGCTTTTAAAACCTTACAAGAAAATAATAACGATAAGAACAAACAACAAGTGTTCAATATTAATGTTTCAGGTGATGTCTCCATGCAAACTCGTAAAGAAATTGCACGTATGATTCCGGAGATCACTGCTGGGGTCAATATGACCAATCGCGAAAGAGGATCACGATAATGACAGTTTATTATTTTGAGGGGAGCCCAATTGTGGCTCCTCTTACCATTGAATCTAATGAACCTGTATTTGTTGCAGATACAGTAAATCTCAAACAACAAAGGGCATCGCAAAGTGCCCAGCGTTGGGAGCTTAGTTTTCAAATTCAAACTAAAGATATAGAAGAAGATTATTTTGTAGGTATAGTAACAAATATTAACACAGCCAAAACTATGGTTATGCCTCAGTTACTAGCTGTTGACAAAAAAGTAACTGTAACTACTAATGGATCAGCTAACGCTACTTCTGCGGGGGCTAGCACGATTACAGTTAACTTTTCAGCAGCTGAAAGGCTACTACCTAAAGGGTCTTTTATTAAATTTTCTAATCATAGCAAAATTTATATGGTTACTGCAAATGTAACTACACAAACAACTCCTGTTTCTGTTTCTATTTATCCTGAACTAAAACAGACTATTTCTGCAGGAACAACAGTTTACCACCCAGGTTCTTCAATCAAACCTACTTTACAGTACTATAGAGACTTAGAAACATTACAAGGAATTACTTATGAAGACGGAGTGCTTATTAACCCCGGAACTATTCGATTAATAGAGGCGTTATAAAATGAGAACATTAAGCGCAGCAGCATTAGCTGCAATAAATTTACCTAATCCTAAATTTGTTTTATTTGCAAAAATAAATTTCTCAACTACAATATTAAGAGTTACAAGCAATTCTTTTGATCATTTATTTAATGGCGAAAATTATTCTAGTAATAATACATTGATTACTTTTGGCCCACCTAGAGTTTCCAGTTCTGTTGACAGAGAAATTTATGAATTAATGTTTATTGATCATGATAACTTAGTACAACAGGAATTACGACTAGGTATAACTGGTAAAAAAGTAACTGTTTATGCAGCTTTTTTTGATAGCTCTAATTCTTTACTTTTAAACTCAAATGATGTATTAATAGCTTATGAAGGTACTATTGATAGCGGTAAAGTAGTTAATGATGGTGCTACTAAACAAGGTATCATATCAGTAGCTTCTCCTATGGCGGCATTAGACTCTATCGGAGGTTATATTGTGTCAAAAGACGGAATGGATCAAGTTAGCTCTATTGATACTTCTTTTGACGATGTTTACGTAGGAGGTAAAACAATTAATCTTAAATGGGGTAAAAAATAATGGCTATTTTTACAGGACTAGTTGCAACAATATTAGGAGTAAGTACTGCTGTAGCTTCTACAGTTATTAGTATTTCTCTTACAGTAGCTTCGATAGCTTACCAGCAATCTCGAATGAGAAAGCTAAGAAATGAGCTAGATAAACGTAAACAAGTTAATGTAGCTGTTGATGGAGAACCTTTTTATTTACCTGTAGTTTATGGTAAAGCAAAAGTATCAGGAGGTAAAGTTTATCATAAGCTAAAAGATAGCTATGTGCAGCCTACCTCAGTAAATGCTAATCAAACTTTTGCTCATGGGTTAACCGCAAGTGCAACAGGTAGTAAAAGTGAATATCTTTTTGTACAACAAGCGATTTGTTATGGTGGAATTAACAATGTAGTAGATATTACTGTAGACGACAAAAATTGGGATGAAGAATCTTTAAAGTATGGTCAAAGAATTCATGTTTTTAAAGATGGTGGTATAGCAGACACAATGGCTGTGGCTAACGGGGCCCCCTCTACTAATCTTTTTACCAATACAGCTTATGCTTCTATGGCCTTTAAGCTAAATAGAGAAGAATACAACTATAACGGCTCTCCTAATGTATCTTTCTTTATTGAAGGTCAAAAAGTTTATGATATTAATTTTAGTGGTGGAGTTTATTCTTTATCTTCTACTAAAACTTTTACAGAAAATCCTGCACGTATTTTATTAGATTACTTAACTAACACTGTTTATGGAAAAGGTTTACCTTTAACCTCTATTGATTTAGCTTCTTTTTATAAAGCTAAATTACTTTGTGACAGAATAGTTTCAACTAATGTAATTCAAGATGGTAGAATTAATGGTAGAAGACCTGATGTAGAGAATGAAGATGGCTCTATTACAACTCAGCCTTTATTACCTAACACTTCTATTAAACTTTATGAATGTAA
>VFQS010000896.1_pt1 | contig 29506 bp, 34 predicted proteins | sample 3512361 | NCBI WGS metagenome assembly VFQS01 (sample SAMN10412375, study PRJNA504923) | tailings metagenome | isolation source: Relicate 1 Philex TSF3 active mining | place: Philippines
ATTCTCATACGCTTTACGAACGCTTTTCGTTACACTGCCATGACAATGACTGCTCAATTCGCTTCCATTCAGATTCGTCTCGTCTCTGGAGATATTCAAACCATGGATGTGGATGTTACACAACACATCCACGTCTTTCCTAAGGACTATGCCAACAAGTTTGGCTATAATCCTAAGGTCTCTCATCGGTTTGAGTTTCTCATCGATTCCGATTCCGATGAACCCTGTCGTTTGCTTGATCAGTCTGACAAAACATGGCTTCAACGTTTCTCCACTGTTGAGGATATTCCTTTGATCCATCTTCTGATTCAATCGGAGACTGAGAAGGATGTTCCTGCCAAGATCGATCTCATTCGCTCTATCACCAAGAAAGAACGACGCAAGTCGGATCTCTCTGATGAGGACATTGCTTCTCATTATCAACAGTGGTATCTCACCTACATCCCTTCTGGCAAAACCAATCGCTACATCACTCTGTCCGAATTTGTTCATGCGTCCCCTCATCTTTTTCCGCCCTATTCCCTTGAAGAAATTCAGGAAATTCAGGAAAAGTTTGATGCACTCCAAAACAAATTTGAGGAATCCAAACGATTGCTTGCCAAAAAAGAAGGTGACATTCTGACCTATGAGAACATTCTTGCCCTACAGAGACACATTCGTTCTTACACGAACAAGATTGCTCGCTTCACCCCTGAAGAGCTTGAAACCCATGAAGCCCATAAGGCCAATCTACGCAAATTAATGGATAACGATCCTAACTGCGTCTTTGTCCATTTACATCAATACGAACCACTTATCAGAACCTACAGGGGAACGATTGGATGCTTTGTTATGATGGAAATGGGCGCATACAATGTTGGTTTTGATAGAAACAATTATAAATGCGACTGCGGTCTTGAAGACTCAGAGAAAAAATGCAGCAAAGACAACATGAAACTCGGCAAATACATATTGGAACTTGCCCACTCTTTCCGCTCCGAACTCCCTGATGAAAACGACACCGTCATCCAAGAAAAAATCGCACATCTTCGTCGAGAGAAAAAACAAATTAAACAGCAGGAGGATGCTATCTGGGACAATATGGGACCTCTTCGTGATATCTTGTTTGTGTAAATTGTCTCTCTCTTCCTCTCTCTCTTTTAGAAAAAAGATAAAATCCATAAAAACTTTTTTCATTTGGGGCTCTCTATCACATCCTTATCACTATATTCATATCTTGGAAATTGATCCGTTATCCATTTAATCTCTGATGCTGTCAAACCAAGTTTATCATATAAATCGGTAATTGATTTTGATGACAGATTGGGAACCGCATCTAATAAGTAGGGCAAATTGTTATTTCCTGTCATACGCAGACCCCATGCTACAAATACAAACAGAGGACTCTCCAGAAAACGGACAGTGGAAGCACTCGGACGAAGAATGACAATCGGCGTCTGTGTTGGACCATACTCACCCTTCTTATCATAATACACATAAGGCAATCCCAAACCATTAATAAAACATTTGGGGATAGATTCTAGCGAATGCGCGGTTTTCGTCCGATACACGCGACGACCTTCTTCTACAATTAAATGAAGTAAACGATGACGACCTTTACTATCATATCCCTTCCGAGTTACAGTTGTCATCTCGCTTGTTCGTATTCCTTCCACTTTTCCATACTTATCCACTGCTTGATATAGCTTTTCAAATATTTTTATTCCAAAATTGGGGATATGACGATCCAATGATAGACGAGTGGTTTCTTTGTTTCCATATTCATCCATAAATTGTGTTGTCCCCGTTTTCCCTTTTTGAAACAGAAACAAATCCACGCGACCTTGAACTTTAAAGATTTTATGTGTCTCATTCGGTCCTAAACTATGGATAAAATGGAAATAACCCTTCTCCTTTTTGAATAATTCATTCATTCGTGATCCTGTCTCGCGATAAGATGGCGGACAGATAAATCCTAAATATCCTGTGGCGGTTAATAATGACAGACCCTTTTCTGTAAATTGGACATGCGCACGTTTTGTCCCTTCACGTTTTGTTCCTCCCACATTATACGGTGGATTACCGATCACAACATCATATTCTTTTGGCCAACTTGCTGGAAATGAACCAGTTAGAAAATCACCTGTATAGAGTTGTAACGTAGCTGTTGGACAGATTCTTTCAAATGCCTTCTTACATTCCTTTGCGTTCTCTGTATCAATCTCCACCATATACAACATCTTTTCAATAATATGCTTCGCGCGGGATTGATCCGAACGTATCACCGTTTTCAATCCATCCATGTAACGATAAAATATTCCTACCATAAACGTCCCTATCCCTACAGATGGGTCTAACCATTTTACTGTTTTATCCCTCCATATCTCTTTTGGAAAAGCGTCACACAATTCATCCACTAACCTCATCGGTGTAAATACTTCTCCACGTTCCTTCTTCTTTTCTGTCGTGATCTCTAATTCTCCATCCATTCTCGCATACATTTCCTCTTTGATGGTCTTTTTTGTCTGTCTTCTTGACTTTTTCTGTTCACTCACTTTACGAGTTCCTTTCACCATCTCCTTCTCTTTTCTTACACGATTATTTTTCTATTACTTTTATCATAGTCCTGATCATAAAGATAATAATTATCAGATTTATCTTTATAATCAGGAATATATGACATCTCCATTTATTCATATCATTCATAAAAAATAAAATTGATCTTACTATTGAACAATAAGAGCGATTAGTCCCTAGCACCTAAAGAGACCCACCAGATTCTTTCTATCATCTAATCAAGATGGAACGCATTCACGCCTACAACGACACGAAGAGCCTTACGCCTTCTTCATACATTACGCTCTGTATCCCTCACCAGTATTGTATTTAGCAAGTTCATTCGTAAGGAACTCTCCACTGCTACCAATATCAAGGATAGACTGAATCGTCAATCCGTTATTCGGTTGCTTACGCGTATCTCTGAAAACGTGAATCCTCTCGCCTATCCACGTGGTGTATTTGTCTTTGCTGGCATTGATGAATATTCACAGGAAATTCTTGAAATCGTTGAACCTATTCTCTCTAGTCAATTGTTCTACTACTCGTGCAGCAATCGATTTGATACAGATATCGTTCAACCCTATTTCCAGACTCATTCCGGATCAATCATCTTTGTCAATGGTGACCAATGCCTCATTTACGAACATTCTGCCGACTTTCGTAAGAAGAAGCATATCACTGCGAATTTGATCAAGCGACATCATAAGGGTGGCCAATCCAGTATTCGCTTCGCGCGTCTTGCTGAAGAATCCCGTCTACATTACGTGACTCATGTCATTGATCACTTGAATTCTCTCACGACTTCCACCAATTGGATCTTTGGATCGGATGAAATTCGTAAGATGATTATGGATCGTCCTCAGGACATTCGTATTCCTCTTCACGACGGTGGATTTCTTGAATTCAATGAAGACACGATTCGTGATCGACGACGATGGTTATCCTACTTACAACTCGACGATCAAAAGCAAAACGACCAGCTCTTTGAAAAGATTATTTATTATCTTGACACAGATCCTGATTGGCTTGATTTTGAACCCTCACATATGAATCAAATGGCACATTATATCATCAATGCCTCTAAGATTAACGACATATCCTCACATCGTATCTTGCTAGAACGATCCTCTCCCTATTATGCCCGTCTTGGAATCTTCCCCTACATTGGCCTACGCTACTTCCGATTTGATGCCTCTGCCATCGTTGAGGAAGAGGATGAGCTGGCTTCGCCTCCTTTGGATTCCTCTGTCGCCATGTAAAAAAAAACAATACACGATTTATCCCTATATAAAAATGAAATAAATATAGAAACGCACACAAATACTATCTGTTTTATATTTTTATTGTAACTTATATACATTACATTACAATAAGAGATCGCATCATATCAAGATATTTTATAAATTTCTTTATACGAATACGGGCAAATAGATTTGACTCTGAAAGATCCTGTACTGATATCCATTCCATGCCATCCACTTTTGTATGAATTTCTCGATAGGATGCTGGAATCATCGCAAATACATATTTCATATCTGATACAAAATACAGAGAGAATCCATGACGAACCCGATCAAGCAAATCGGGCATTTCTAGAAATTGACGGGTTTCCTCCACTGCCTCACGACACATTGTATCTTCAATACATGTATCACACCATTCTACTTTTCCTCCTAGATCTTCATATTGTTCTACTCCCTTTCGTTTTTGTAACCATAGAAAGAACTCATTGGTAGAAGGCTCCACCTTATACAATATTAGTCCTGCGGCAGAAACAGGTAATCCATTATAGGTAAACCGATTGCGTTTGCCGATCGTCGTCTTTCTTTTCTTACTCAGATTCATGATAAACGGGCGGATACCTTATTATTCATAAGATTAATAAATCTATTTCAATTTTTCGTATTAAAATTGAAATATTTTTTGAATGGAAAAGGAAGTAGATCGTTCCATACGTTCCCATCATGTCTGCCGACAACATTCAACTGCATTTCAAGTCCATGTCAGGTGATATCACCACATTGGAAGTGAGCCCCCTTTCTACCATGATAGACATCCAAAAAACATTGGCTGAGTCTCTTCGTGTAGAGGCGAATCAAACCATTATCATGGATCCTCTCTCTGAAGACGATTCTGTCCCTCCTCGTGTCAAACCCGATTACATCTATTCTTATCTGGTTATTAGTTACGTCGAAGCCGCATATCTTCGTATCTGGTTTCGCGAGGACGCTACCATCATTAACCCATCGACTGGCGTTAAGTATGGCAAATACGAATTTGCTGTAACTGACCTGTCTAAATCGGTTGTGTCATCTTCACAGACATTCATCCTGTATTATGACTACGATTTACAGTGGTTCATCCCCGCTTCTCTCTTTCAACAAACGTCAGAAGATTCTGGTGCTCCCCTCGTCTCACTTGACCCACAACTTCATCCTCTTCGTCTGTATGATGCTGTCTATTCCTCCCTTTCTCTCCCATGGTATGAACGTGTTCGTTTGTCCCACAGTGCTGAAGAAATCTGGGCTGAAATTCAGATGACACCCTACACTGACATAGAGGATGACGAGGATAATGAGGAATTCTGGAATTGGTATTATGAACTCAGAAACCACATGAGCGCCTATGGCGGTTACGACCATGATGACGAATTCTAATTTGTTGCTCTTCTGCCTTGAAACCCTTGAAAATAAAAAAATATATGTATTATCTTTTTTCATAGATAAAATTGATAGACAATAAGATGATAATATTATTATGCGGCCATTTATACACTTATCATCTTTGTATCACATGTCTGATCCAGTCATTGACTCATTAACGTCTAGTCTCTCTTCCCTGTCCATTTCTAAACCAAAGACAGGTCCTCTTTCTCTTATTCGCCATCGCCTTCGCAAACCCGAAGTAGAGTCTCCACCTGTGTTAAAACGATCCGAAGTTCAATCACACGGCTTCTCTTGGGAAAAAGAACTTCTCACTCGCGTCTATGGCGCTACGTTAGACGAATTAGCACAGATTCCCTATACATCCAAAGTGGATCTACCTGCTTCGCTGAATCGTTTGGATGGATGCGACCTATCCATTAAAACCACGGGTAATCCACGCTCTGTCTGTATGGCAGACTGTCTTCGGGTCTATGATGCTGTCTCATCAGGTGAACCTTTTCATCTTGTTGTTATTCTTTATCAACAGGATGACGAACTGAATGCTAAACGTATCCTATCTGTTACAGAAATCGATTTGACTGATTCAGTAGAGGAATTATTTGGGTCATTGACACGTTCGCAACTCGAAGAACTGGATCGCGCAGTCAAGTCTGTCCCACAAAAAAGAAAACCAACCGATGATGAATATAAAATGATGTATTCTCTTCGCAATGAATTACAGGCCCTGTCGGGTGTCCTCCATCTTGATATTAAATGTAATAGCACACAGAGTCGTCTCCAATGCTCGTTTTCTCGCTTTCCATTGTTTCTTTCAACCTATCCTTCTCGCATGATCGCTCAGAGTCATTCTGCCTCATTTCGTGGAGGTGAATTAACAGAGGTATTGGCTTCCTCTCGTCGCGTATTTACAAAAGCATCTCATTCAACACACGATTAATCTCTGGTTTTGATAAACTTCGCGGACCTACTGTATTACTTGGAAAAGTGTGACCATTCATTTGTTCTATTATATTTTCAATATCGATTTCCTTTTTTGACGTGAATCGAATGAAATAATGGGATTGAACACTGTATCCCTTTTCGGTGGGAGGAAAGCATCTACCTGCGTATACACCTACACGACGACAGGCCATGTCATATGACTCTGTTCCCTTCACGTATTCAAATCCGACAGGCTCTGTCTTTTCCTCTTTGCGACGTGGCTCCTGTCGTTTTTCCCAGATCTGAAAGACACATGGCACATCATAGGGCTCATCGTTCACGAGGAAGGAATCCTTGGGGAGATCTTCTGTGTGGATCAAATGAAACGATGGATCAAATGCATGATACATACTTGGCTTTGTAAATGATTTGGGCAGAATAAAAGCAATGACAGATGCGAATGTGGCACTCTTTTTAATAAATGACTTAGCAAGTGAGGATTGGCGACCAAACGGCGGATTTCCCACCACAAGATAGGATGTAGTAGAAGATGGCGGAGACCATTCCAGATAATCCTGCTTCATGATTTCTTTTTGTTCAGGCTCAATGTCCAGTCCAATCGTGGTAATATTCGGAGGAATAGCGCGAAGAAAAGACCCGTTTCCAGCAGATGGCTCGACCCACACTGTATGTTCCATGGATGGCAGATGACGAAGAATCTGTTGAACACAATGAGAAGCAATATGCGGACTCGTATAGAATTTGTCATTCAGATTCTCTCGGAATTTGCCCTTATCTTGAATAGAACGCGACATGATAATCAGTGATGTAGACCGTTATCTCTTTCACAGAGGGGATTCTTTTCAATTTTATATTTCTTGGAAACTAAATGAGAAAAATTGAAATGCGCCGCGGAGAGAAAAGGGAGGTGTGAATCTAATCCAATTGATTATCATGTCGCGCGCCTCCAGTTCTTCGCGTTCTCTCACCGGTCTCCAGAAGTCTCGCAAGTGGGCAGAGTATGTTTATCAACATTCTCTTTCTCACGGCTGGGACGCCTTTCCCATTGAAACAATTAGTCAAGGAAAGACACATGTTGTAGAAATGCCAGCATCCGAATTACACAATGGAACGTATATCTATACAGGGTCTTACAACAAGCGTCTTGAAGCGGGTATTCCCATCAGTATGCGTGATGCCATGTCTCTTGCGATTTATTACAAGAAGACACGATCTGAAATGTATGTATTATGGGAATCACAGCATTCCTGAGTAATTGTATTTGAAAGATAGCCAGATAGCAGAAAAATAGAAAAGAGAGTTTTATAAAAATATGTCTTTTTTATGGGATGGAAAAGGCGATTCCGATTATTTGGTTAATAAAATTGATCATGGGAGATCGATCTGTAAATGGCAGTGAACCAATCATCGTTCATCCCCTAGCAATCATGCTCAAGCTCTTTATTCGTCTGGATGCCCAACACATGGTAGAATACAACTGCCATGGAGCCCGAAATGGGCTTGTTCGTGCCCTCACCCATGAACAGCGAATCCAAGATCTCGTTCTGAAGCATCATCAGACCTTCTCTAGCCTCTTCTCTGTCGTTCTCTGTCCCGAAGATACACAGAAGGAAGAACAGACCGAGCCCTCCCCTTATTATAAGGATGGAATGGTCCTATATGCCCATCTTGTTCCTACGACAGATGCGACAGAGGCGACAGAGGCATAAATGTTCCATTATCTATAAATAGGCATTATATATGAAATATGATAAAAAGAATATGTATTATTTATTTTTTATAGGTAATAGATAGATATTATATCATGGGAAAAATAAAGCAGATTCGTGATATGTTACAGAAAAAAAGCAATAGAGAACTATATAGTTTTTTAATGAATGTTTTACTTGTATATTATGAAGCTAGACCTGCATATTTACTAGAAACTTCTGAATTTGTCCATTTATCAGATAAATATAAGGCAAATGATTTGTTAGATATTATAAAAGATCAAGGTCTATTTGCTAAAAAAGACATATTGTCATTGGAGGAATATCCAAGATATTGGGTCACAAAAAAGAAAATGTTGTCTATCCCTCGTTCGGACAAGAAAATTGGAGAATGGTTAGGAATGAAGGATCCTGGTAATGATTACTATGATTATAAAAAGAAAAGACTCTCATTATCTATCATTGAAACAACTACAGATTCAAATATTACAACTGAAATTTTGTTAGGAGATAAGAATGATATAGAAAATATAGAGCATGCTGAACAGAGAATAAAACGTTTCAATGAACAAATGATTCAACACGATTTACCCTATCGATTTATATATGTATTTAATCAAGATGATGGCACAATAAAACGCCTTCAAGAACTAAAAAGCAAAAATATAAAATATATGATAGAAAATAAGCAAGATTATATCAATGATTTTTACAACGCATTGTTAAAGACAGAGGATACGCATCCATTGATTCCTTTATTTGAACATTGTATAAAATATCCTACCGTGTTAAACATGTATTTGCCTATATACCTCTATGTATATCATGTATTTAACGAGGATATATTGAAGAATGACGACTTTTCATCAAAAATGTTAAAGATTAATGAGAAATTTGCAGATCAAATAAAGAAACAATCCATGTCTAGCTGTAAAACACATCGTAAAAAAATAAACAACGAAAGGCTATAAAGCAGAGACATACTCAAAAACTAAAGGGGGGACTTAAAGGAAAAATTGAAATGATGGGGGCTCTTTAGACAAAGATAGGTTACAATTGACAGACCCCGCACATCATGGCTTCTTCCGCATTTAGCATCAACTTTATGAATCCTGACAATGGACAAATTCTCGGACTCTTTACCGTCCATTTGGATTCTCCTTTGGATATGGAAACCGTCGAACAACTTCGCCATATTCTCGTCACCGAACTTCATTACCTTCTCACCTTCTTCTATCAAGGAGAAGCGAGGGGAGAAGGTGAAGAAGGCGAAGGCGAAGGCGAAGGACTCGTGAATCCTGACACATTTACACAACACGCATTAGAACGCATCCATCGTGCGATTGATCATGTCTCCTACCTCTTCGGTGAGGGAGCTCGTGTAGTGATCGATATGAACATGGAAGCCTATCAAGATGAATCCTGTGAAATCCTTCTTCATTGGAGACCTGTCCTCTGTATCGGCGCAAAGACCAGTCAACTCCCTACCGATCCATGGTCCTTTGTTCCCTTTCAAGAAACACTATCTACTATTGAATTTCTCACTCAAGCCCACGTAATGTAATTGATTTATTTGCTTATCTAAAAATAAAAAACATATAGACCCATTATCTATTTTATCTTTTTTTAATGAATGGGTAAAAATTGAAGAACACGACATCTAGTCGGAAGAGACAGAGAACCCAAACTCACCCACCAGCATGGCTTGCGATCATTTGAATATCCGCGTAGAATACCTCCAGACTTCTACCCCGTTTTACGGAATGTCCCGTTTCATGAAACAGGACTACTTACTCTTCTCCCCTAGCACGGTCAAAACACTCTGCGAAGAACTCAGTCATCAACATTCATTGCCCCTCGAGGCCTTTGTGATCTATCACAATGGATTGAAATTGTCTGAAAAACAACGCATCGTGGATCGGTATACTTATCATGTCCAGATGGAGGAGCCCAAAGGGATGCCTCTTCTGCCACCTGTCATACCATCTGCTGTTCAAAAAACAGTTCATTTTGATACGGGAGTCTATATCGATCCATCTGTAGAAATCGTGTCTAAGCCTGTCAACTCCCTTCCTATTTACTTTGCCTTCTATCATCAACATGTCACTTACCTACTCGACCAAAAACATGGTGCAATTCTGTCTCCCCACCCACGCTTGCGCCTCGGTGAAAGTGTCGTGTATGTTGATTGGAATCGTTTTCAACCCGCATTATTAGACTGTCCCTCTACTGATCCCATGACATGGATGTATGACCGACTCCAACGCGACTTTGGAATTACTGCTACCTCCTCTGTCTTTGGAATCCAGACCGCCCCTCTGTCTCAAATCCAACTTTACCACTCTCTCGTAAAACAATGGACGGAATATCGTGCTCCTCATGTAACTGAGACAATAGATTACGAAGTGAGTGAAGAAGGCGAAGAAGGTGAAGAAGGCGAAGAAGGTGAAGCGGAAGAAGAAGGAGAAGAGGGCGAATATGATGAAGATCATCTTGATGATATTCTAGATGACATTGAATATTACGTAGATAACAGTGAAATGTGGCGTTAGAATCCGATATAACCTATTTGTTCCATTAAAAATATAAAAATATCCTATTTTTTATAAAAAAATTGATTATGATTATCTTAACATAAAAAGATAAGTTGCTCTAACCCATTCACGATGTCTGACACGACTGTCATCACTGTTTATCGCTCTACTTCTCCCATTCAGTTACTGGATACCGACTTGCGTCTTATCAAAGACAAGGTTCTGTATCACTGCGAAGTGACTGTAGAAGATACCGATTACCCGCACGACGATCACTTCTTTGAATTCTTTCACGGATCAGATGGATCCTTTGTTGCTTGGTCACTTCTGTGGAAATATTCTTCTAACAGAGAGTTTATCTATACAACCAATCATCCAGCAAGCATCATTAGTCATGTTCCTCTTAGAAATATCTACCTCAAAGTCCCCGAACAGAGTTACGAACCTGATTTTACCTCCATGCTTCGTCTTGTCCCACCCAAGTATCGCGAAGCCATTCTTACCGCATGGAAGAGTGAACATGTCCTAGAAGAAAATGGAGTGGATATTGACCGCTACAATACTCATATTGTTTATGGCACTGTGAAGGATGACACCTTTCATGTCATCGCCAAAGGAACTCCTGCGTATATCGATGATCAATTAGATGATTCTGACGAGGAGAATGAATAATCTGTCTATTTCATACATTTAACAAATATATACAGAAATATAATATTTTTTCTAACAGATGACTTGTCGACGTTCTACACTTAAAAAATATCAATCCCGTCCATCCCCTCCTTATCCCGCACAATCCTGTAAGGGTCAGACGAAGAAGGGGAACGACGGAAAGAAGTATGTATCAGCACCCTCTTCTAAAGGAGTATATCGCTGGGTTCTTTCTTCCACTAAAAATGGGCAGAAGAAGACAGAAAAGAAAGGAAAGACAGCGAAGAAGAGAAAGACAGAAAAGAAAGGAAAGACAGCGAAAAGTGGAAAGACAGAAAAGAAAGGTAAGGAATATTCAACCCATAATAATGGAGGTAGCTTCTTTCGTGTTGTTGTCTTCCCTAAAAAAGTGGAGATCTATTTGAATGAGTGGGTAGAGGAAACGGAGTCTTATGTCAAAGGTAAAAAGATATTTGAAACAGCCTATCGTAAGATTTTTATTGGTGATAATGATTTACCCTATCCTGAGGCCGAATCTCCAAAGGGTGTAGATCGTGGTAATACCGTTCTCATACATGTATCGGGCTCGACCTATATTTTTGTAGGTTTTGAAATTATATCCTTTGAAACTCGTGATAAAGAGGCCATTCTCCATTATTATTCCCCTATGGGTGGAAATGATTCACCCTATCCCTACGCAGTAGGAGAGAAGTATAGTTATTTCTTATTAGATTATACGACAGTCCCCAATGATGTATTAGATCTAACAAAGGATGGATATACACAGTATTATGGTCACCCGTTTCGGGATCAAAAACGAACAGACAGTGAACGATATCAAAAGAGCGTGATTCAACCAACGATCAAACCTTTCCGTTATAAACGTGTTTACAAAATGAAGGATTAAAAAATACAAATATATTTTTTGATATCATGGAGAAGATAGTATAGAATAGAATAAGACAGATTAGTGTGAAATCAGAGTGAGATAGGCTTGTTTCATTTTTTCAAGGAGTTTCTCGGATAATGGAGTGTGCTTGGTTACCTCCGCATAGAGATCCTCTATCTTGGTCATGGCTACCGCTGAATCAGGAATACGAATGTATCCCCAATCACAGGATTTTGTGAAATGCATTCGCTTAATTTCTATGTCTTCCAATCGATAGATTTTGAAAACAGAGGGATTGTCATCCTGAAATGGTCGACGAATCGCATAACTATCATCGAAGATACGTTTCTGTGTCGGAAATAGATTATGAACCGATGGATGCAATTCATAGATACACAGATCAGATGCGATGTAAGACTCTGACGTTTCGTCCATTAGATCTGCTTCCCATGAAAAGTGGACAGAATAGGTAGGAGGCTGATAGGGCTCCACACGCAGATGAAAGATTTCATCTTCCACAGGACAAAGTGGCGCTCCATAGGGATACAGATCTTTTTGGTCAGCATCACGGTGGATCATAATATGATCACATGTGATATACTGATTCTCTGGAGTGTGATGAAGATAATCGACGACCAGTTGGTAGAATTCGCTCTGTGTGATTCGTGAATCAAGACGAAGATTGAGAATTTCACCCGACGACATTATCATCTGGGCGGAGATCTTCTTCCACTTCAGAGGAAGCGAAGGGAAATCCACATCATAATGAGAAGACTGAGGGTTCACGCAGAAAGAGTGGTTGGCTGGCATTTTGCTTTTAGTCGCTTTGAGTCGCTTGTCGCTTGGAGGATAACACGTTGGTTCCTGATTCATTCTTTGGGTTTCTTCCTGTTTCAATTTTTTTAGAAAATGGGTGAATTATGGCTAAAACGTCATAGATTGGGGGGAAATGGATGGGTTGATTGCTTAAAATGTATTAAAATTGAATGAATGGATTGGATTACAAAAAGATCCAGTCAGAATTCTTCTTCTAACAACAACAAGACATTATGTCATCTGCCGCTTCATCCGATTTCAGCATCAAGCTCAATATCTCTATGGGACCTATTCAGGAAGATGGTCATCGCGATATTACCATTCATGGTCTTCGCATTCAACTCCCTGATCCTGTTCCCCATACACCACCCTCTCGTGCTCCAAAAGTAGCCCCTTGTGCCCCTCTGAAACAAAAACCAGTGGTTGAGGAAAAGAAAGAGGAAGTGATCTATGAATATGAAGAAGCTCCCTTGAAATTCTCATGGGCTCATCCCGTGGATACGATTAAGAAACAACAGGATCTGTGGCATCGCTTGCTGTGGAAAGCTGTCCTTGCTCAATACCCCTTTCAATCAAAGAAAGATTCTGCCGAATTCCAGATGGAAGCCTTTTATGCGTCTGAGTTTTATAAAATGAAAGATACCAAATATTCCTACTGTAATATGGAGGATCTCATGGTTCTCTACATGGAATGTTTCGGTTGGAATGCATATTATTGGCTTATGGGAATTCCCGATGACGTGGCACGTCGTATCCTCTTATTGAATCACTTCTTTCTTCCGAACAAGATTCGATGGAATCCAATCTATTACACAGCCTATGTTGAATGGGTTAAGAATCATTCTCACGATGATGTGGTAGAATATGCCCCTAATAAGGTAGCAAAATTTCATTCATTGAATCGATATCAACGAATGTCAGTCTTCTTCCATCTCTTTATTGACAAATTTACAAAATAATGTTATCCGTCTGTTTCATGTATCTCTGTCTGTCATCTATTATTCATATCTTTTTTAGTATAAAATTGATATAAATGGATAAGTAAAATGTAGATGAGAAGCATATTACAATGGCATATGAATGGACAGAATCATCGCGCTACGGCGCTCCTCGTCATTTTGTATTTGATGGAACGGATAAAGTAACAGTAACGTGTAAAGACGTTCTTTACACCTCTTTTACTCAGAATCAAAGTGGAACACTGTCAGCAGTAGATCCCGATGGTGGGCCTTTCATGTCACTCGGTGGGACACTTTCTAGTATGACTCGCAAGTTTCGTATTCTTGAGATTGTGTCGCATTACAGTAATAAGCGCTCTTTTCTGGCTATATTTCGCGTTGAAGAATATGCCTAAACATTTTACAAATAAAACAATCTATTCTATTGGATAGACAAAATGTCCCAAACACAAAAAGATCTCCTACGACGATTCACTCAATTAACCATTAAAGATCACGAAACGGTTCCAATCAAAAAACGAGCATGCCCACCCGCTCCTCGTGTGCATCATTCCCCTGTTTTTTGTTGGTCAAATACACACTATACTTGGAATGTCGCTGATAATGCGAAAATAGCGTATAAGGACTTTAGTTATGGTTCAAGTAAAAAACAGTGATTGTAGAAGATGGTTCGCGATATTCAGGAGATTCCCGACGATGGCGATTTTACTCTTACCATTCGTTCCTCTGTCTATCGTTATCCTATTCAAGTATGGGCTTCCAATGAAGATACGATCTATTCATTGAAAGAATATATGGGAGAGCGAATGGAACGATATTTGGATGAAATCACAGTGTCAATCAGTCAATCATGTCCTTATCCTCTTCCCGATGAAATGCTACTCCATAAATTATTAGATGAGCATCGTAATCTGTTAGTATCGGTTCATGAGGGAAAAGAAGAATCCTATGGCCGTCCTTCTCCCATTCAACCAATGGATGTATGGTGGCGTCAAGACGTTCCGCTACGCTACTTGGTAGAAAAAGAGACAGAGGAATGGAATAAACAGAACGGACACTGGGTTACTGTCGTCAAACGTATATTGGATTTTCGTTTTTTGGTAAAAGAGAGCATTCCTCGCATCCGTTCATGGCTCTATGCGACTCGTGATGTATCTGAGATCTGGCTTCTAGGAACACACCCTTATGTGATGGAAATGGTATCCATGATCGCTGAGGACATTCTAAGTCTTCAAGAACTTGTGCTCATTCATATTCAACATCCCATGGATCCTGAATTTCGTCTTCCTGCTAAATCCAATGAGCGACTGGAACATATGGAAGTTAAAATCAGCGCGGTTCAGCGTGATGGACTCGTTTCTCTTTATCAACATTTATTAATGGATATGTATCGTAATTCAGCGGATCGTGTAGAAATCCGAATTGACGGCGGACTACTTGGATCCAAAGATCGTTTCCGTTTTTTCTATTCTTAGGGGGCTTGAAAGAAAAATTGAACAGAGGCCGTCGATGGGAGAAGAGTCATAAGCCGCTTTCCAACGACTTAAACACTGACATTTATCTTTGTCACAGCACGTGTGCGCTACCCGATTCTAACTTACTATTACCATCATGAACAAGACCACTTCCGTTCTTCTCGCAAATATTACCGATATGCAGTCTCGTCTTTTGGAGATGCAGCAACAGTTGGCCGCCCAACTTCAACGAGAGAATGGTGGTAACGGTCCTCGTGGTCGTGTTCCCTATTCTTATGACCGTGGTGCGAATCAACGCGCCCCCTTTGTGGAACCTGCGGTGCCTCATACGTCCATTCGTCTACAACATGCGTCACAATCCGTTCACACCCCTACACGCATTCCTCGGCCCCAACGCGCCCCAGAAGATTCTGATTTGCCACTTCCTCGTGCTCCACGAGCCCCTCGAGCTCCTCGTAATCAGTATAATCAACGCAACGAACGTAATGAGCGTAATCCTCGTAATCAGCCTAATGAACGTAATCAGCGTGCTCCGCATAGCTCACGCAGTGAGCGTAATCCACGTATGAGAGAGGCTCCACGTGAAGAGAAGCAGGATACGCCTTATGAGACGGTTACTCTGTCTTCTGTTCTACAAGCCGATGAAGAGGTCAGTCTTCGTGTGATCATTAAAAAGGATGAAGAGGGTCAGCCTGTCTATACCACGATGACCACTACGTTCGATGGATCAGTTCTTCGTGTTGTAGCGAGCGAACTTGCTCCACAGATGGTGGATGTTCAATCCGCCAAGCCTGGTGAAATTCTCTATCAATTCATCGATGCGCTGAAGTCAGCAGGACATCTGAAGCGCTCCTTTACGATTGCTCCATGGAAACTATGCACCGTTGTTCGGGATGGACAGACGGTTACGCTAGAAGATCTCCGTCGTGCCTATTTGGCGTCTAAATCCACCCAAGATGTAGATAACTCATCTCAATAAACTCATACTATTCTTTGTTATTCACATCATACTATATCATCTTATTTATTCTATTTTTTAACGGAATGATATAAAGGCATTTGAATGCGTTTATTTCATATCGTATGAATGCGGGTTGCCTACATTGTATTAACGTGTAAGGCATATTGGGAGACACGCGCAGTATGGCAAAAGAATACTGTTTTTAAGAATGTCCCCTTGGAAGATGTATATTATCTAGGTCATTGTATGAAACCTGAAGAGCGTCTTTTTTCATGGGGAGCAGGGGATGACTATATGTCACTCCCTTACAAGTTTTCAGACTTTTTCCGTTCCAGTGAATTGGATTATGATTGGTATGTTCTTATCGATGATGACACTTACCTCTACGTGGATCGTTTACTTCGCCGTCTGGCTTCATTGGATCCACGTTCCATGTATATGGAAGGGAATATTCTAACCCATCTGGCAGAAACAGAATGGGGGACATATCATTCAGGCGGAGCAGGAACTGTTCTATCACGATCTGTTTATCGATATCTTCAGAGAATGTTTCGAAGCATTCCCTATGAATATCGCCCACCTCACTGGTGCGCCGATGTCTGTCTCGGATTATGGACTCGGCATATTTTAGGAATACAGAAGATAGACTCCAAAGAGTATCACACCGAAATGTTCCATATGGGAGAAGATAACCCTCATACTGCCATCACCTTTCATCATCTTAAAACCGAAAGGGATTATTGGACATGCCATTCTCTTACTGAAAATTGATCCAAAAAGAAAAGAAGAGACAAGTATCTAAACCAATCATTCTTCATTTGATTATTCAATCATGGCTACCTTTCCCGCTCTTTTTGGCAAGGCCTCTACTGGTAAAGTCAAACAATGGACCATCTGGGTAGAGGAAGAACCGTCTGGTCATGGAACCATCGTCGTGGAACACGGCTACGAAGGTGGAAAACTACAGCGAAATGCCAAGGTCATCGCTCAGGGAAAAAATATTGGCAAAAAGAATGAAACGACCCCTCTACAACAAGCCATTCAGGAGGCACGCTCCCAATGGGTGGAAAAGAAGGAGAAAGGCTACGAAGAACGATCGCATGGCGATGTTGCGAATCCAGAAGAGGATGCGGACAGGGATGAAGTAGGCGACGGAGATCGCAAAGAGGAAGAAAAGAGCCGTGGTGTGGGGATTGATTCCTCTGCTCCAGAAGTCATGTTAGCACACGATTATCACAAACGTGGAAAAGATATTCGTTTCCCATGCTTCGTTCAACCCAAACTGGATGGAACACGCTGTGTCGGCGTTCCGCTCAAAGGTCTCTTTTCTCGCAATCGCAAACCCTATCCTCATTTACAACACATTCGTGCGGAACTGGATAAACTACCCCCTCAATTTATCTTGGATGGTGAACTCTATTCCACCGAACTGACCTTTCAAGAAATCGTAGGCCTCGTCAAAGCCAAAACACTCAAAGCAGGAGATCTAGAGAAACAGAAAAAAATCCAACTTCATGTCTATGATTTAATCTGTCCATTAACCTATGAAGAGCGTTATTCCAACCTTTCCCTTCTCTTTCGTCGTCGTAAATTGGAGCATATCGTCTTAGTAAAAACGGAGCAATGTGCTGACCAAAAACAAATGTTGGAAAAACACGCCGACTATATTTCACAGGGGTATGAGGGTATTATGCTGAGAAATCAGGAAGGATTGTATAAAGGCTTGCGCTCGGCCGATTTACAGAAATACAAAGAGTTTCTAGATAAAGAATACGAAATCGTTGGATACCAAGAAGGACAGGGTCTAGAACAAGGGTGCGTGATCTGGACATGTAAGACAGAACTCGGAGCCACATTTGCCTGTCGGCCTCGAGGAACACGAGAAGATCGTCAACGATTGTTTGAAGAGGGTGATCAATACATTGGAAAATGGCTCACGGTTCGCTATCAAGAGGAAACAGACGATGGTCTTCCACGATTTCCTGTAGGAATCACCTTTCGTGATTATGAATAATTTGGTCGTATTTATAGAATATTATAAAATTGATGTAAAGAATATTTTTATTAAAGAGAGAGATTCCTCCACGAATACACATCATGTCATTCCCGTCTCAAACCATTCTCCGTTTTCGCCCCTCATCCGAGGCTGAACCCTATGTCGCCATCGTGCTCGTAGAGGGAGGTAACATTCTTGAAGTCAAACGTGGAGGCGTTACTAAGCGTGTGATTTACTCTAGCATAGAGGAATGGCTTGACAGCATCGATGAACACCCCACAGTGGATCAATTAGAAACACGATCCAAGGATGAGTTGAATGACGAAAAAGAGTCAAAAGAGCTGAAAAAAGAGGCCAACACAAAGGCTAAGACGGGTGCTAAGGTAAAGGAAGAAAAGCCCGTAAAAGAGAAAAAGGTGAAACTCAATCTGATTCCACGGACAGAACGGAATTATGCGATTGAATGGACCTATCACATTCATAAAATCATCAAAGAGGCAAATCCTACATTATTGACCAATAAGGATGTTATTCTTGCGTTCAATCATCTAGTTGATGTTCTCTTACAACATGTAAAACATGTTGTTACAACCGTTTCCTCGTCACGTTATGCGAAATATACCACTGGAATTGATATTACAGACATTGAGTCATTGAAAAGGGTTTGTCAGGTGAGGTTGGATAGTGTGTTTTATAATACAGATAATAATCGCTATGTTATCCGTTCTCATTATTATGGTAGCACGGCAATTAAAACACCAGAATCTCTTAAAATGCAACAGGATATCTATGAAGAAATACTGGCAGCTTATCTTCCATTGTTTGAACTTATTAAAAAGGATGTCATCCCCTACATGGAACAACAGGCTAAAGCCATTAAGAACAAAGAGAATTCAGATCGTATTCTGTATCTCAGTGAACGAATGGAAAGTCTCCAGAATGTCTATGAGAAAGAACTTGCGCGCCGAAAGTCACTTATCGTAAGATTCACTCAATCCCATGAAAGACAGCTTGCCGAACTGAGATCTACGCTTGCCGCCATCATGGAAAAACATAAGTAACTCTTATTATATGTATAATGTATAATTTATATCAATGAAACAGGAAATCATTCTATCTTTTTTAATGCTTTTAAAATAGAGAGAATTGAGAATGGCATCTGAATTGGGTAATCACCCAGATCTAGAGGAATGGAGACGAAAGAAAATGGTTGTCCCGCCTCATCTGAAACCGAAAGTGGCATTGGGACAGAAAACCGTCTACCAGAATCAAAATGGTAGCAGAAAAGAGAAAGTCTATCAAGGTCTACAGCCCAAATACTATCGCAACTCATCAGGATTACAACCCTTTCTGGATCAACTAAAAGGTCGTATTCTTACCAATCAGATGATTCTACGCGCTCCATCTGGCATTTATACATGGATCTTGAAACGTGGGAATGTTCATATTAGCCCATTGCGATCCAATCAAGAAATTGGGTCACTTCACGCAAATATGGATATGTTGACTACAATAAACGAAGATATGGGTAATACAAAAGAAAAACCTGAAGCGGCAGGTGAAATGCTTATCGTGAATGAAGGAGGAGAAGCGAGACAGATATTCTATAACTTACAGTCAGGAACATTTAGTGAACCACTCTTCAGTTGTCGCGCACGTACCTTGGGAGAACAGCGTGGAATGAATAAGAAAGAGCTTCGTAAACGAATGGGAGAACTAAAAATGGAATGCCGTGAACCGCTTCTTCATGAAATAGAACCCAAACTCTTACAGGCGATTGGACTGGATCGCAAACAACTGCGCTTTTTAGATTGTAGTCCAGAAACGGATCAGATGTTAGAACAGATTCCATTTCTACAGGGTCATTTTGATCATGGACCCTGTAAAGATGACGATGGATACGTTGAAGGACTTGCTGGAAAAAATCTGATTCGTCGTCTAAATCACATAAGCTCCCTTGAAAATATTGGGGTATTTAACACCTATTTTACAGAGGATGTGCCTTCTTCCAAGCGTAAATCGAACCAAATGGCTGTCCATTCTATTCCTACTAAAATAGGAAAGACAGTAGGTGGACGAACTCGTCGCAGACATCGGTTGTTGCGTAAACACAAGAAAACACGTAGGAATCTAAAATAGAAGAGCGATTCTCTGTCTAACCATGTCTGTCCAGCCTGTCATCCATTTTGGTTATCGCTTTCGATGGTCTGAAGAATTGGATGAAGATCTCATTCGCAGTGCTCTCGCTCTCAATGATATTCTACCCGAACCATTCTTTGTTGCTTGTCTACAACCCTATATCGATGATTTAATCGTGGAATCACCTTCCGATATTCTTGTTTTTGGTGTTACAGTGGATCAAAGCGTGGATTTAGATGATCTGTATGCGCATCGGAAATCGTTGGAGGAGTTTGTATCCGGTCATCCATTTCTAGAAGGATTTCGCTTTGAGAGTCATCCACGATTCTATTCAGGTCTTCCTTGGGCACCCTCTAATTCTGATTCTGAATCCGAATCTGTCTCCTCTCTGGATGAAGTGTCTGTCTTTGATTCTGAAGTATCCGATCTGTCTGAGGATCTATCTGAGGATCTGTCTCAGGAAGAATCTTGAAATACCTTTTCTTTGTGTATATTATCCATGATCGTTACCTTTCTGTTTCGTATAAAAGGTGATTCTAACCGATATTATGGTAAATACATTGGTAAATGCCCTGAAGAATACACGGAGGGGTTGGATCGCTGTTTGGCTGAACAATTGTTCCCCTTTTTCCAAGGTGCCGAACCTGAACGTATTATGGATCATGAGGACCTGTCCGTTGGTGTATTATCGGCAGAACGTGATGTGAAAGATTACTTTTCCGAACATGAGAAAGATATTTTTGATCTTGTTTACTGTAATTGGTCAAATCAGCCTATTGAAGTATACTGGAAAGGGTCGGCTGTCAAACGATCATAATTAAAAGACCAAAATGTAGACAGTTATAAAGGGTTTAAAATCGGATAGAAATATGGACAATAATTGAAAGAATCATTGTCCATGTCTCAATACGTTCCTCCTCATCTTCGTTCTAAAGGGCCAAAGGCACCTTCGGTTGAGCCAAAGGCACCTTCGGTTGAGCCAAAAGTGGCCTCATCTCTGGAGAGTCGTTCCTCATCCTCAGTGGGAACAATGGCATCGTTGACTCGTTCTAGTCGTCAACCACGTGTAGGGAGTATTCCGTCAGACAATGACTTTCCTACATTGGGAAAAGCGGTAACGCTTGGATCACGATCCAGTGTATCCTCTGTCGTGTTGAATCATAAGTATTCTGAGTTGGCGCGTTCATGGGGAATTCAGAAGAAGGAAGAGGAAGAGGCTCAAAAGAAGCAGGCGAGTCTTCGTATGGCCGAATCCCAGCGATTGAAAGAAGAAGCAGAGAAAGAGAGGCGATATTTTAATGTGAAAGGGTTGAATATGACGGCGATGATTGCTCAAAGTGGCAAACAAGAGAATGGTCCTGTATATGATTTGGGACGACGAAAAGAAGAAGAGGAGTGGGTAGAAGATGATTTGGATCAAGTTGTAGATGACGATGAAGAAGAAGAGGAACCCGAATACGATTTGGATGCCGATTGGAACCGTCGTCGTAGCAAGAATGATCTGTATTAAATAAATATGATTGTTGGATAATAAAATTGATGGAAAGGATATTCACAAAGAGTGGTAAGAACATTATACAAGATGCTTTTACAACGCTTTCAAGTCTTTCTGCTCGTCTTATTGCTCGTGACCATTCTTCATCACATCGCCAAAGATCGTGTTCTACTCGTTAGACCCGTTGGACTGCCTAACTACATTCGTGTGCATAGTCACATTCGTTTGCCTAATCAGACCGTTCGTCCCATCGCTTCTCTATTGCTTGAAACCGATCCGACGGTAATGTATGCGTTTCATCCGATTCGTTCGAAGCTTCGTCGGGTCCATTAAATAAATCCCCTTTTATACAATTAAAATATCGCTGTATCTCTTTTTTTACAGAAAATTGATCAGTACTATTAAACTGACAGAAATGCATGGCCAATCCTGCGATCATCATGCTGTCAAGACCCATTGCTTTCAACGTATCCCATCCGTTTCCTTCCCAAGAAGAAGCATCCATTAAGATGAAGAATGTTTTTGTGAATACAGACATTCATTATATCATGCTTGTTGCTGCTCTTCAATCGGGCAAAACAGGAACCTATCAGCACCTGATACGTCTGATGTTGGATTTTCATCCCAATCTCGTAGAACAAGCGTATATTCTGTGCGGTTCAAATGAACTCGAACTTCGTGAACAGGTTCACTGCGATGTCAATGAATGGCATGGCGGAACGAATCGCTCAGGACGTATTCATGTCTTCTTTCGTCAAGACTTCAAACGGGCAATCATGAGAACGCGTCGCACTCTTATCATTGTAGAGGAATCCCAAATGGACTGTAAAAAGAATCAAGAATTGGACAAGTTTCTGAAACGACATCGTTTGTCTATGTCAGGGACCACTTCATTTATGAAGGATAACTCCATCTTTATTGTATCTGTATCCGCCACCCCTTTTGCGGAACAGTCCGTTATGGCACATGGCAATTCTCTGCCGAAACACATTGTTCGCCTGAATGTTCCTGATACCTATTATGGCCCCATCCAATACAAACGCGATGATCTTCTTCGTTCAACGTTTTCTGTCTTGACCGAACAGGGTAGGGAACAATTTGAATCTCTGGTTACACAGACGGTTGAATCAGGCAAATATGTCATTCTTCGTGTACGTGAAGGATACTTACGAATTCGCCGCCGTTTTGATCGTCCCAGTGAATCCGAAACCATCATGGACATTCTTGAGGGATTAGAGAACCGCGGTGTGCGAATTGTTCGTTTTATCTCAAAATTGGAGAAGGCGCGCCGTGAAGTCGCTATCACTCAACGTGAAGCTGATGAACATGTTCGCCGTTATGGTCGTCGTATCGTCTGTTTAGAGGAAGCTCCTGATGTTCCTACCGTCATTTTAATTGATGGACGTCTCCGTTGTGGAAAAAGAGTTCCTAAAAAATACATTGGAATGACATGGGATACATCCGAATCAGCCAATACCGATGTCATTCTTCAGGGACTTGTCGGTAGGATGTCAGGATATCTTGGAAATGGCCTGTATCATGTTCCTCTGAATAGGGAAGATCGTCCACTTCTCTTTACCAGCCCATCTCTCTTTGAACGTAATGAAGAATCCACTGTAGAATGGTCCGATATTGAGCGATTTGAAGTCGGATTCCTCTTTCAACAAGATGAAACAACTCCTCTAACGATCCCACAACACGCAAATCATCTTCTTCGTGAATCCCCTGAAAAGAAAATGATCCTCGCAGGGTCGCGTCAAATTGTTCACCAGTGTGCTCCCATTCGCTTCTCTCTTGGCGATTCCATTCCTCATGATGACAGATACCAACATATCTCTGATCATGAATTGAAAGAAGTCTGTCACAATATATTTCTGTCACAATGGGATCAACTAATTATCGGCAATCAGGATCTAACGGATGAACAGAAGTTGGAAATTCACGAGAAGATGATTGAAGAAGAAATTGTTCCACACGTAAGACGATTTGAGGGAGATTCCAATAAAAATATGTATCGCCATATGGTTGAAGCTTGGAAGAATCACACGGGTTTGAAGAAGGATCGTATCAGTGATGGTCATTTCATTACCTTCTGTGTGGTGTTTCCAACCTTTAATAGTGGAATAGAACATGTGGATGAACCTGGTACCGTGTATGCCTCCATCTTTACGAGAAATGAGGGTATTGTGCGAACACTTCCTCTTGTGTCTCGTATTCCTCTTCACAATGGACTGACACACTTCTGCGCGGATGAGTCTATTGTTCCTGTTGCTCCTGTTGCTCCTGTTGCTCCTGTTGCTCCTGTTGCTCTACAGAATCAACTGGAAGCAGAGAGTTATTATGGCTTCTCTCAAGAAATTCGCGATTCACCTCCTGCTCTTGAATCTCAATTGGATTACTTTATTACCATATCACTGCGAGGAATTGGAGTATTTGGCAGAGAACTCATCTCCAGAGATCATATGCGACTGTCTATTCGGGCCTATGGTGTGGATCTATTGATTCTCCGTATGATCATTAGCCAATTGGAGGCCAAACATGGCGTTCGTATTCACTACCGTCGTGGCCCGCCTCCTTCTATGGCAGATAATGCTACAATCCTTATCAAATCCATTCGCTGGGATTAATTCTTCGTCCATACATAAATAATCTCATAACGAATCTTATCTTTCTCTCCTAATGGTTGACCTTTTGATGCATTCGTCGGATGACGATTAGACAATGGCATCTTTATTCGCTCACTTGTTTTCGGCAAATGATCTTTTATCGCATCAAACATCTCTTCTGGCATATTTAATGCCATGTGTCCCTTTCGTCGTAAATTCTTCCAAGCAGATAATGCGACAGGAACAAAGAAACGAGTAAGAAATTCTTCTTTTGATTTATATTTTGGCATTTTTTCATATTCTTCAATCATGAAATAGGGAGGACTCGTGAAAATAAGATCATAATTGAACTTGGAGAAATCCACCGTCTCAGATGGCTGAAAATACAGCTGAACAGATGAATCGGGCTCAATTGTCTCTATCATTTTTCGATAGGATGCCTCCAAATTCTGATTTGCGTCTATACCCGTGTAAGGAATACCCAGACTCATTGCCGCCAACGCACGACCACCCCATCCCGCACTAAAATCCAGGATTCCATGCTTCGGCTTAAAATGTAAATAGACCCACTTGGCAACAATCGGACGGAATTGATTAATTGTCCCATAATACAATTGAAACACCTGATACTGAGCCTTCAATAGACCCGCCTCATCATACGAGGATGGCTGTTTCTTTTTATAACGAACCACCAAATCCTTCAACTTATTGTTTAATTCCTTGTCCTTTATTGCATCATAAAATGAGATATGGTGCTTCGTTTTGGCCTTGATTCGATGATGGAGAAAGAAAAAGTCCAGTGTGGCCAATCCCATTCGCCGATAATCAGGCATGGTAGGATCCGCATCTTTCAATTCATAATAGGATTCTATCGCATCGGAACGCGTGTGATCACGTAGTTTTTTTGCTAATTCTACTGCCATGTAGTGGAGTCGTTCTACTACATTACATCTTATAAAAACTCATTGCCATTTGATCCACCATATTCAGATGTTGCTGTAATTTATCCTCTTTTGACATCTCCTTTGGTTTCTTCTTTTTTAAACTAGTGACCGTCTGTGGAAGGAGTTTATTGGGAAGAGGATGGAAGAGCACCTCGCGATAAAAATGTCCTGCCTGTTGAACCATTCGTTCCAATGTGGTCGGATCCTGAACAAGAGTGGGTGCGGCAGGTATTCTCATTCGTGGCATATCTACCAGAATCTGTATCATGAGTGCTAGGATATCCTGTTTTCTTCTCTGTGTATTTCTTGAATCAGTAGAACGATAAAGGTCTAATAAGGTCTGAAACTCTTGATGAAGACGAACCATTCCCTTCTGACTAAACTCTTTATAGAGCTCGGCGAGAACCATGATCAAATAATACCCCATTGCTGTCTTCTGTGCCTGTGATTTAAGAGAAGGTGGGCCCCTTTCTGCTGTAGACAGACCGGATTGATATTTTTTACGAAGCAATTGATCCTCTTCTTGTAACCATTTGGCCCAAAATAGCGCACGTTCTGTCGCCCCCTCCACAATAGCAAACACCATTTCATTTCCAGCATGTAGCATCGGCTCCAAATCAGAAGATCGCTGATAAACTTTCCTCACGGCTACCTTGTCCGTGGTTCGTAGGACAGAACGTAACCATCCATCATTATCGTGGGTTTCAGGCGGAATCGTGGGATATTTTGGTTTGGTCTTCTTTGGACATCCTTGTAAAATAAGGACGATCTCCGCAGTAGCCTGTTGGACATCTGCCAAGGTACAGAATTTACCCAATTCATGCTTTGCCGCTTTCTCACGGAGCTCTTTGAATTTATTGTTCAGATAAAAGAAAATTCGTGGAGAGGCGATGCCAATATGGTCAAATGCATACTCAAAACAGAGTTTTTCAAAGAGAAGGAGTCCTCCTGAACTGATCATATCCGCTGTATAGTGTAAGAGTTTGCCTGATGCGATGGCTCCTGCTTCGCTAAGCGCCTGTAAAAAAGATCGGACGACATCGCGCACTTCATAGCCTGACCGAGAAGTGAGTTCGGGCTCTTTCTGTTCTTCCTCGTAATCCATTTTACCTGTTCTCTTATTTGATCAGGCCATTTTTAGGTGTGCGTGTTATCCATTTAGGTGCGTGTTATCAAATAAAATGGTATCGGTGGGCATAATAGATGTCAAATTATACTTGTATCTTTTTATTGGAATTGGAGCATGGTCGTTATTATGTTGGAGAGGGTTCCTATCCCGAAAAGACGGTCGAAGAACTTCGTGAAGGGCTTGGACCGGCTTGGACACAGATTCATCGACCTGTTCGTATCGTAGAAGTAGTAGAGTCAGTTATGCATCGTGAGTTAGACGCTTATGTCCGTAAATGGATGCTTCAATACGGTGTAGAGAATGTTCGCGGTGGAAGCTGGTCACATGTCCGACTCACCGATGCCGATCGTCAGCAACTATGTGGCGAGATTACACGACAACGTGGATGTATCGTGTTCTAATTACTGGTATTTCTTTGAAACACGTTTGGTTCCATTTGAACGAGGAATTAGCCCCTTGGCTTTAAGAGAAGATCGCATCGTAAAGCCAATGGATTTCCCTTGTTTATATCGTCGGAGATAATACAGATCACGTTGGGTTGGATGGTAACCTCCTTTTTTATGAGTTCGCTTCATTGGGTGGTCTCTGTCTCTGTCTCTATCTCTATCTCTTATCTAAAAAATGTGCTATTCGTGGAAGAAGACGTTTTTGATTGACCCTGATTCTCTGTATTCTTAAAATAAGACCGTTGTGGTTGTGGTTGTGGCTGTGACTGTGGCTGTGGCTGTGGCTGTATGATTTCATTTGTTCGATTGTAAAATTCATTTAATCTGCGATTTGTATTATTTTCCATAATATTTGAAGAGGCTAGTAAGGGAAATCCACCTGATTCTCCTGCCTGCGAATAATACATGGCGGGAATACGTAGAACAGAGGTAAATAGATAGAGAACACGTCGGGCGATTTCATTAAACAGTTCAATTACGTCCGATTCATGATAAGCGGCTTTCTGTTTGAATCGGGGGAGCATAGAATATGCCTGTTGATACATATAGGTTCCTGATCGTAAATTGAAATAGATGCCTCCATTCTGAAAAAGGTATTCTCCCGCCGCTGTAATGGGTTGCTCGTTTCCATCGATCTCTCTCGTTAATAATTCCATATTGGTATGAAGTGATCCCGTTTCCTGTTTTGTTTTGACTTTAGAGGCATAGATCGTAATGTTCTTATGATCATAATCTGTTTTCAATTGTGGACCCGTGGAATGAATCATATCCCCTCCACGAATAATCCACGTATATAATCCATTTTCCTTTGATTGACTCAGTTGTTCATTGGAGAGGATATTTTTATAGAATAGTTTGATCATTCGACGCTTTTTATCATGAGTCATGTTCGTTTTACGTGTATATCTCACATAACCTCGTCGCGTTCTTGTTCTAAGATTACGTTCATTATTCGCGGAACGATTGATAAGTCCTTGTGACAATTCATTCACTTTTTGATTGGACAGACCATTAAGAACCTCATCGGGGGACAGACGATTCGCAGCCATTCACTCTACTTATTCGCGCTATCTTTCTCGCTATTTTTGGACTTGAAGGAAAAATTGAAATCGTAGAAGAGGATGAGAAAGGGTATCGCTCTTATCCATGGCTTCTGAATCCATTCACGTATTCGTTAAATTGCTGTCTGGTGATTTGATCACACTTGTTGTGAATCCCATCCATGGTCTCAACGGGGTCAAGGATGAGCTATGTCGCTATGATCCAGTCGCTTTTCCTGTCTCTAAGACATCCGTCTTTCATATGGATGAAGAGAAGGGTGATTCTCTCTGTCCAGATGATATGCTTGGTGTATTTGTTTCCCATTTTAGTTGGGAGAAAGATGTCTTTCTGTATCGCTATCAAGAAACATACGATTTATTTATTATTCCATTGAAAGAGATTACACTGTATGTTTACTATAGGATTAATAATACACGTTACTTTAATGGACGCGATTGGACCATTACATACTTTGTCTGTAAAGAGGAATATCCCCACATTGAACGCAATGAACTGTGGAGATATAGCACAAACTGTCTCTATAATGCCATCTGTCATCTGTATCCCATTTCTCCTGAAGAAATGAAAGAAGTCTATGAAGCTGTATTTCCGAATGTAGAAAAACAGATGAAGGAGATGATTCGACTTGAAGAGAAGAATATACCATTTACTCATTCGGTTGAACGCTTAGAACGAGTGATCTGTGAATGCGGTTCTACTGTTACTCGTAAGCTATTAAATGCTCATCGTAAAACCAAGAAACATACCGAATATTTATCCGATCATAGCCCTCTTATTCAGCATGAACAAACCTATACCGACGTTGGCCCCCTCTCTGAATCCTTTCGTTATATTACAACGAGATCCTTTTATTCACATCATCAATAATTATCGATACACATGTCTCTCAAATGATTTTATCTATTCTTTTTTAACTAGGAAAAATTGAAATCAATGGAAAGTGTCAGGAAAGGGTAGGCTAATCGAATCCACTATTACGCAACGATCATGACCGCACTTCAGCAACTATTGTCAAACATGTCCAAAGATGATATCGTCTTGTATACTTGTGAAATTTCTAGTCACGAATATAAATTTGTGAGTGATACTCAACTTTGCACAACAAGAGAAAGCGCCTATCAACATCTATTCTTCTGGCTCTTTTATCACAGTGATTGGTGTGGAAAATGTGTAGGAGATAAAGAACTTGCTAAGAAAATCTACTATAAACACAGAAAATATGTAATCCAACATATGGATGACTTTGATTCATGGGTTTGCGCACTGTTAGAACGATATACTGAAGATAGATGGGCAAAAGATCCCACACTTGATTGGGGAGTCTATTCACATAGAAAACGTAATATCATCAATAAAGTATATAAGTATCCCAATGACAAAGATGTTACAGATTCAGATCTATCAGACAACGAGGAAGACGAGGAAGACGAAGACGAAGACGAAGACGAAGAGGAAGAGGAAGAGGAAGAGGAAGAGGAAGAGGAAGAGGAAGACGAAGAGGAAGAGGAAGAGGAAGAGGAAGAGGAAGAGGAAGAGGAAGAGGAAGAGG